>Ga0255773_10000640_pt1 | contig 36912 bp, 36 predicted proteins | sample 011ome_17_FD_179971 | JGI IMG/M metagenome (GOLD analysis project Ga0255773, IMG submission 179971) | Coastal salt marsh microbial communities from the Groves Creek Marsh, Skidaway Island, Georgia - 011502XT metaG (version 2) | ecosystem: Environmental > Aquatic > Marine > Intertidal zone >... | reverse complement strand
CATCGCCAAAAGAAGAGCCTCAGTATTTCTAAAGTTTTTAAAAAGAATTGCATCTCTCAATGCAGCAGTGTTGCAAAATCTTGATCTTTGAACCAATAGACCAATGATTGATCCAAAAATAAAAGCCACTAAAGATTCACCAATTACAGACATAATAACCCCTAAAAACCAAGAATTTTTTTATAGATCATTGAGCCAAACCAGGCTCCAGCAATAATCCCTGTTAAGGATAAGTAACCCCCTAAGTTCATCTCTGGAGTAAGTCCAAAGAATGTTGATACATTGCAAACAAAAGCTAGTCTTATCCCTATACCCATAAGAAGACCACCTATTGTTATCATAACCCACTCTGAAAGACTTCCTGGGAACCTCCAGAAAAATTCACCACTGAGTTTCGCTCCAAGAAAGGCACCAAATAACATTCCCACTGAAATGTAAATCTTCCAATATCCAAAATCTGGCGGGAAAACAATTTTCCAGAAAGGGATGTTGTTAATCTGATCTCCAATAATTGCTTTAGCAGCTAGGCCTGTCATCATAGTTTCACCACCGCCCACGGTCCAGGCGCCAACAATTAGAAAAAGGAATATATCGAATAAGGCAATAACAACTAAAGCTATTCTTGCATCAAGTGCTTTTTTAAAAAAATCCATAGAATATCCATTTGTTTTTTTCAATTCTATTTACTTTAAAAATATCGAGGTAGTAATATGATATTGATCTGCTTAATAGGTTTTCAAAAGTTGCCAGCAGTTTTATTGATACAAATACTTGCTACAAAATAAGATATATTGATATTCATAAGTATTTGATTATTAACAAATTATATTATTTGGTGGAGATGGCGGGAATCGAACCCGCGTCCGAAAACTTTCAGTCAAAGAGTCTACATGCTTAGTTTGGTCTATTGATTTAATCTCTTGTCACCCGACCGACAGGGATACGAGAAACGATTTCAGTTCAATTTAACCCTTCCGCCCTGAAAATACAAAAGGACGAGTCTGTTAATCGACCACTATCTTAGAAACACAGACAATCCCTAAGGAGTGGCTAGCATTAAGCTGCTAGAGCGTAGTTGTTTTCGTTTGCAACTATTATTTTAAAGAACGTTTTAACGAGCTATCTTTATCCTCGACATGCATCCTTGAGATCCAACTCCTCGTCGAAGCCATGTCATCCCCATGAAGCATATTATAGACAATTTTGTGATTTAGATAAATTCGCTTATGATAAGGTAATTCTGGCAAATTTTCTTTTACCCACTTGATAGACAGCAGTGCCTGATGGAAGATTGATGTCTTTATCGAAGACTTTTTCTCCATCAATTTTGACAGCGCCTTGTTTTATCATTCGAAAGGCCTCTGAAGTTGAATCAACTAGATTTGCATCTTTAAGTAGATTGCCAATCTTTATTCCAGCCTCAAATTCGTATTCATCCATCTCATCAGGAATTTGATTCTTTGCGAAACGATCGATAAAGTTTTGGTTAGCAACTTTTGCATCTTCCTCTGAATGAAATCTAGTAATAATTTCATTGGCAAGTCTAAATTTGATATTTCTTGGGTTCTCTCCTTGATCTACTTCTGTTTTCCATGATTCAATTGTTTCCATAGACTCAAAACTTAATAGCTCGAGATATCTCCACATCAAATCATCTGAGATTGACATGATCTTACCAAACATCTCATCGGGTGAATCATCAATGGCGATATAGTTGTTTAACGATTTGGACATTTTTTGCACGCCATCCAAACCTTCAAGAATTGGCATGGTTAAAATGATTTGAGGTTCTTGATTGTTATTCTTTTGCAGCTCTCGACCCATCAGTAAATTAAATTTTTGATCAGTACCGCCAAGCTCAACGTCTGCCTCTAGTGCTACAGAGTCATACCCTTGGACCAGTGGGTAGAGAAACTCATGGATTGAAATACCTTGTCCAGATTTATATCTTTTGGAAAAGTCATCTCGTTCAAGCATTCTGGCTACCGTTTGCTGTGAGGCAAGTTTAATCATGTCTGCTGAGGAGAGTTTTTTCATCCAATGAGAATTAAAAACTACTTGAGTTTTATTTTTATCCAGGATTTTAAAAACTTGATCCTGATATGTTTTTGAGTTCTCTTGAATTTGCTCATCCGAGAGCGGAGGTCGGGTAGCACTCTTGCCTGTTGGGTCTCCAATCATTGCCGTGAAATCACCAATGAGAAATAGGATTTCATGACCTAAGTCTTGGAGCTGTTTTAGTTTGTTAATAAGAACCGTATGCCCCAGATGAAGATCCGGTGCAGTAGGGTCAAAACCTGCCTTAATTTTTAGCGGCTTTCCTTTTTTTAGTTTGGTCTTTAACTCATCAAGGGGGATGATTTCATCAGATCCTCGCGCAAATACTGCGAGTGTTTTTTCAATACTCATACCTATCCTCTGATGTGTCCGTTACCGATGACAATATACTTTTGAGAGGTTAGACCTTCTAATCCTACAGGGCCTCTGACATGAAACTTATCAGTGCTGATACCAATCTCTGCCCCTAAACCATACTCACCACCATCAGCAAATCCTGTGGAGGCATTAATCATTACTGAAGAAGAATCCACTAGATTTAAGAAATAACGTCCGGTTGAAATATTTTCAGTCACTATTGACTCGGTATGACCAGAACCATACTTTTCAATATGTGCAATTGCCTGATCAATATTTTCAACTATTTTGATCGACAAAATTGGGGCTAAGTACTCAGTAGACCAGTCATCATCATTGGCGCTATTCATTCCTGAAAAGAGGTTCAAAGCTTTTTTACACCCTCTTAGTTCCACACCTTCATCTGTATATCGTTTGACTAGGTTCTCAAGAATTGATTTAGGCGCATTCTTGTGAACGAGTAGAGTCTCCGTAGCGTTGCAAACCCCATATCTGCGAGTCTTTCCATTGAAAGCAATATCCACAGCTTTTTTAATATCCGCTTCATCATCAATGTAAGTGTGACAAATTCCATCAAGATGTTTTATGACAGGAACACGAGAGGACTCACTGATGGCAGAAACCAGCCCTTTTCCGCCGCGAGGAATAATAGCATCGACATTTTCATTGCTGACCAGAGTTGTCACCGCATCACGATCTATAGTATTAACAAGTTGGACACAATTAACATCAAGATCAGAACTTTTAAGACCATCTTGAATACATTTATATAAAGCTTGATTGGAATTAATAGACTCAGAACCACCTCTTAAAATCACAGCATTCGATGATTTGAGACATAAGGCTGAGGCATCAATGGTGACATTAGGTCTAGATTCATAGATAATCCCTAGAACGCCTAAAGGCACTCTCATTTTTCCAACTTGGATACCACTTGGGCGGTATTTAAGATCCGTTATTTCTCCAACAGGATCTTCGAGTAAAGCAATTTGATTAAGACTTTGGATAATAGAATCAATTCTTTCTTCATTGAGTAAAAGTCTATCAATCAGGGCATCAGATAAGTTCTTCTCTTGAGCATTTTTAACGTCTAATTGATTTGCTTTTAGAATGTCATTACGGCTATCACCTATGTTCTGAGCGATAGCAAGTAGTGCCCGGTTTTTTTGTTCGGTCGAGACATTTCTTAAAGACATGGAAGCAGTCTTGGCTTGATTTCCAAGTACATCGATCAATTCTTTAACTGACATTCTTTACTCCTGATAGACCCAGTAGGATGGCCTCTAATTCCTCTAATACTGGCGTATTATCCCTGCCTTTGATTGCACGGTCAACACGACTCAGTCGCATGAGAAACTTTTGTAAATGCTGGAAAGAATGTTTTAATAAAGCGGTTTTAATGATATTTTTCTTATAACTCCATACACCGTGACTCTGATATACCTCCTCGAGACTTTTACCCATTCGCAGATCTAGTGACATATTAATTAGATTATTTAACTCCCTGTAAAGAGAAGATGAAAGAATTACGGGGAAACTGGAGTCATCAGATAACGTTTTAAAAATTTTGATAACTTGACTGGATTTCCCAAGAAAAGAAGAATCAATGAGATTGAAAATAGAGTACTTTGATTGCTCTGTGATATATTTTTTATACTCATCTAAATCAATTTCACCAGAAGGGTAAGCAAGCGCAATCTTTTTAATCTCTTGATCTGTTGCTAGAAGATTTCCTTCTGTGTTGACTGCAATTAGTTCTGCAATTTTTTGATTATTTTTTATGCCTAGGCTATTCAGTTTTTGAATGGTCCAATTTAATAGTTGAGATATTTCAATCGAGTAATGCGCGATGACCACCCCATTTCTATCGACTGATTTAAACCACTTGCTATTTAATTGTGTTCTCTCTAACTTTTCTGCTGTTAATATAATGTGAATATTATCCGGAATGCATTGGGTAATTTCATCAATGGCATTCGACCCTTTCACACCAATTTTTGCATTCCCTAGATTCAACATGATGATTTTGTGGGATGAGAAAAGCGATGTTTCGCTCAATTCATTAAAAACTGTATTCCAGTCAAAACTTGCATTAATATCGAATCTCACAAGCTCATCGAAACCCAGTTTTTTTGAGAAGGATCTAATATGCTCTATTGACTCATTAACTAGAAGTATTTCACTCCCATAGGTAAGGAAAAGATTAGAGGACTGAGTTTTAAGGAAATTTTTTAATTCTTCGGATCTAACTTTCATTCAATCGGTTTAATTGGCGAATAAATTTTCTAACAATTGAATCCGAAAGTTTTTCATAGGCTTCTTCGATTTGAATTCGATCTGCCTGGGAAGAAGTGAGTTTTCTCAGGTAAGTGTTTGCAGAAAAACTTTTATCGAGTAGTAATTTTTGATCCTTGTCATAAACTTTAATTGGAGCAGAATATGTCAGGTTATAACCTGACTCAGTTCCATTACTGTTATAGGAGCCTGCATCTTGTCGTTTAGTTACGTTGATAATTTCAACGGTAAGGGTGGCAGGGATATCTCGATTCAATCTTTGAGTAATTTTTTTGGCGAGAAATGACTGGGTTTGACCCGTGATTGTCGCATTAATACTCTTATTTTTATAAGGCGTATGAAAACCACATCCACCTATAATGCTGATAAAGAGTAAAGATATTAAAAGTTTTGATTTAATCATTTTTAAATTTTTTCTTGCTATTTTAACTTCTCGATCTCCTACTGGAGATGTTTGTAGGGTTGAAAATCCGAGAAAAAACCATATATAAGATACGCAGAGGGTATATTAATATTTTTTCGAATTGAACATTATGTATAAAAATATTCTAATTTGGCTTGTTTTGGGATTTCTTTTGACCTCTTTGTTTGGTCAGTTTGATCTTGGTACAACAAAAAACAACGTGACATATTCTGAATTTATACAGAGTGTTAAACAGGGTGACGTTTCTAGAGTCACTATTGCGGGTAATAATATCACTGGTGTTGGCGCAGGAGGTATTGAGTTCTCTACTTATAGTCCAGGTGACTTAGGTTTGATGGGTGACCTTCTTGATAACGGAGTTATTGTCGAGGCAAAACCCCCTGAAAAAGAAGGATTCTTTAAGCAGCTCATCATTTCACTAGCTCCAATTTTATTGTTAATTGGTGTGATCCTTTACACAATGAAAGGCGCTTCTGGTCAGATGGGTGGTAAAAATCCATTAAGTTTTGGAAAATCAAAAGCAAGACTTATTACTAAAGACGAGTCTAATATTACATTTAAGGATGTGGCTGGTGTTGATGAGGCCAAGGAAGAAGTTGGAGAATTGGTTCAATTCCTATCTGATCCTGGTAAATTCACTAAAGTTGGAGGCAAGATACCTAAAGGTGTTCTGATGGTTGGACCACCAGGTACAGGTAAAACTTTGCTTGCCAAGGCGGTTGCAGGTGAAGCAAACGTACCTTTCTTCTTTATCTCAGGCTCTGATTTTGTTGAGATGTTTGTTGGTGTGGGCGCATCGCGAGTTAGAGACATGTTTGAGCAAGCCAAGAAAAATGCACCATGTATTATTTTCATCGATGAAATCGATGCTGTCGGAAGACAAAGAGGCGCTGGAATGGGTGGTGGCCATGATGAAAGAGAGCAAACTCTTAACCAGATGCTTGTTGAAATGGATGGTTTTGAAGGCTCTGAGGGAATCATTGTAGTTGCTGCAACGAATAGACCAGATGTACTAGATCCTGCACTGTTAAGACCAGGACGTTTTGATCGACAAGTCACTGTTGGCTTACCAGATATAAACGGTAGGGATGCTATTCTTAAAGTTCACATGAGAAATCTTCCTATCGCCAAGAACGTCAAATCGAAGAATATTGCTAAAGGAACACCGGGTTTTTCGGGAGCAGATCTGGCGAATCTTTGTAATGAAGCTGCACTGATAGCAGCATCTAAGAATAAGAATCTCGTTGGAATGCAAGAACTTGAGCAGGCTAAAGATAAAATCATGATGGGTACTGAGCGCAAAACCATGGTCATGGATGATGCAGAGAAAGAAATGACTGCTTACCATGAGGCTGGGCATGCCATTGTTGGCAGGTTGGTTCCAGAACACGATCCTGTCTACAAGGTTAGTATCATCCCAAGGGGCAGAGCATTAGGTGTGACTATGTTTTTGCCGCAAAAAGATTCTTACAGCTTGTCCAGACAAAAAATTAACTCTCAAATTGCATCTTTATTTGGTGGAAGAATTGCTGAAGAAGTTATATACGGCAAAGACGCGGTGACCACAGGCGCGAGTAATGATATAGAAAGAGCAACTGAACTTGCTCATAAAATGGTCAAATTATGGGGCATGTCTGATGTTCTAGGTCCAATGGCTTACGGAGAAAACGAAGGTGAAGTATTTCTTGGAAGACAAGTTACCAAACATAAGCAAATCTCAGAAGAAACATTCAAGCAAGTTGACCAAGAAGTCAGAAAGATTATTGATACAAATTATGAGAAGGCTACCAAGATATTAACTGACAATATTGATATCTTACACGCTATGGCTAAGGCTCTCGTTGAACATGAGACTATAGATTCAGGGCAAATTGATGATCTGATGGAGCGTAAAAAAATGAGAGTTGCGGAAGCTATAGTTGACTCAGATGTTGTTTCTGAAGAGCTAGGCAAAGGAGCATCTTCTGTTAACCCTGATGACTCTGACGATCAGCCAATGAGCGGAAGCGGTAAAGAACAGCTAGCCTAATTTCATGAAAAAACCTGCCTTGATCATGGGTGTCCTAAACGTGACACCTGATTCTTTTTCAGATGGCGGTCAATTCACACAAAAAGGAATCGCTATTCACCGTGCAATAGAGATGGTGAATCAAGGTGCTGATATTATTGATATTGGCGGCGAGTCAACAAGACCTGGGGCATCAGAAGTCTCTCTCGAAGAAGAGCTCTTAAGAACCATCCCAATCATTGAATCACTCAGTCAAAAAATTAAGCAAACGATTTCAATAGATACTTCTAAACCTGAAGTGATGAAAGCAGCGATAGAGGCTGGAGCAAGTCTTGTAAATGATGTCAATGCTCTTCAAAATCCTGGCGCTCTTGAAAATGTTTGCGACACCCAGGCTGATGTTTGTTTGATGCATATGCAAGGGAAGCCCAGAACTATGCAACAAAATCCCAAATACAAGAATGTCATAGACGATATCAAGGATTTTTTTGATCAAAGAATTTTTGCTTGCAAAGAATATGGTATTGATGAATCAAGAATCATTTTGGATCCCGGTTTTGGTTTTGGAAAAACCTTTGAGCATAATTTAGAAATACTGAATCGATTTGGTGAATTTAAATCTTTTGGCCTAAGGCTTTTGTCAGGCTTATCTAGAAAATCCATGATAGGTGCGATGTTAAATAATGCTGAAGTGAGTGATCGAGTGATTGGCAGTGTAACTGCAGCAATTATTACAGTTCAGAATGGTGCTGATATAATACGAGTTCATGATGTATCTGAAACACAAGATGCTTTGGATATATTGAGTTACACAAGTTAATTCAGCGAGGTAATTTTGGTTAAGTATTTTGGAACTGACGGTATTAGAGGAAAGGTCGGCGTTCACCCCATTACTCCTGAATTTTTCCTAAAGCTGGGATGGGCCGCAGGGACTGTTCTATCAAGAAAAGGTAAGGCATCGGTAATTATTGGTAAAGATACTCGTGTATCTGGCTATATTTTTGAATCTGCCCTAGAGGCAGGCTTTCTCTCAGCAGGAGTTGATGTTGGTTTGTTAGGTCCGATGCCATCTCCGGCAATCGCTTATTTGACCAAGGCTTATAATGCCTCTGCTGGGGTTGTTATCAGCGCTTCCCACAATCCCTTTTATGATAATGGCATTAAGTTTTTTTCATCAGAAGGTTTTAAATTAAGTGATGATGATCAGGATGCAATTGAAGAACTTCTGAATGAGTCTGAAATTAAAAGTGTAGATAGTAATTTATTGGGCAAAGCTATTCGCCATGAACAATCTATTGGACGATATGTCGAATTTTGTAAGTCCAACTTCAACAAAAAGCTATCCCTTAGTGGATTAAAGATTGTTGTTGACTGTGCCAATGGTGCGACTTATCAAATGGCTCAATGTATCTTTTCTGAACTTGGTGCACAAGTTCAGATTATCAATAATCATCCTGACGGATATAACATTAACGCAAACTGCGGGGCGACAGATACGACCTCTCTTCAAAAAGAAGTTATTGAAAGTAATTCAGATTTGGGTATTGCCTTTGATGGAGATGGAGACCGACTAATCATGGTTGACTCTCAGGGAAATGTTGTTGACGGAGATCAGATAGTTTTCATCATTGCAAAAAAATGGATGCAAGATAATCGTCTTACTAACAATATTGTGGTAGGAACCAAGATGACCAATCTTGGCATTAGATTGGCACTTTCAGAACTGGGAATAACTTTTATTGAAGCAAATGTTGGTGATAGATATGTCATGGAGCAAATGCAGAAGTACAATGGGGTGCTCGGAGGTGAAGGTTCTGGACATATTATTTGTGCGGATAATACTTCCTCGGGCGATGGAATTATTTCCGCTCTTCAAATTCTTGAGGTTATAGCATCATCAGGAAGAATGCTTGATGACTTATGTCAAGACTTTACGATATTCCCTCAAACCTTAATCAATATCTCTCTTCCAGAAAATTTTGATCTTGATACTCATGAAATTCTTAAAACCAGAGTGGCTGAGGTTGAGAAAAAGCTAGATAAAGCGGGTCGAGTTTTAATTAGAAAATCTGGAACTGAGCCACTTCTTAGAATCATGGTTGAAGGTAGTGACCAGCTTCTAGTTGAAGAAAGTGCGAACTATCTGGCAGAATCAATATCTTGATGAGTTTTGATCTTCTTCAATGGGTATTCATTACCCTTATTTTTCTCTGGGCGGGTTTTGTAAGAACTGGAATTGGCTTTGGTGGAGCTGCCTTAGGACTTCCTTTATTTCTATTGGTTGGAGAATCTCCTGTTTTCTGGCTGCCGCTGATAGGAATACATCTTTTATTTTTCTCATCTTTGAATTTAACAAAGTCAGTTAAAAATGTTGAATGGACCTATCTAAAAAAATCACTTTTCTGGATTTTGCCACCCACTCTTCTTGGGGTTGTTGGGCTGATTAGTTTGTCAGACAAAGTCATTTCAATTTTTATTTACTGCGTGACAATCTTTTATGCCATTATTTGGATAAAAGATACCAAGATTGTCTCGTCGAGCGGATGGGCTGATAAGCTGCTTTTATTGCTGGGTGGTTATGTGGCTGGAACCTCACTAACAGGGGCTCCCATGTTAGTTGCTGTATATGTAAAAAATATTGCTAAAGAACGCTTAAGACCTACGCTTTTTGTTCTCTGGTTTGTTTTAGTTAGCATCAAGATGGTAGCCTTTTTAATTGTCGGAGTAGCAATCCACTGGAAAATCGCATTACTGATGCTGCCAGTTGCTGCGATAGGTCATTTTATTGGTTTGAGATTTCATGACAGGATAATGGAGAATGATAGAACTTTCAAACAGTGGATTGGCACCGCTCTATTTCTTGTAAGTTCATTGGGATTAGTTAAGATTTTTTTAAGTTAAAATTAGGCAAATGCTTAACGAATATGTCTTAATTCTGGTCAGTACAATTCTAGTCAATAACTTTGTTCTTGTTAAGTTTTTGGGTCTTTGCCCATTTATGGGTGTTTCTAAAAAAGTTGATACTGCAATTGGAATGGGGTTCGCCACAACTTTTGTTCTCACCTTAGCAAGCTTATCCAGTTATGTTATCAATAAATATATTCTTGTCCCGTTTGAAATTGAATACCTCAGAACTATCGCATTTATTGTAACGATTGCAGCAGTCGTTGGATTTACTGAATTGGTAGTCAATAAAACTTCTCCAGTTCTTAGACAATCTCTAGGAATTTTTCTGCCATTAATTACTACTAATTGTGCAGTCTTAGGAGTTGCGCTTTTAAATGTGACTGAGAACTCAAGTCTTTTGGCCTCCGGATTATATGGTTTTGGTGCGGCAATTGGATTCTCATTTGTTTTGGTATTATTTTCTGCTCTTAGAGAGAAGATTGAAGGTGCTGATGTGCCTCTTCCATTTAAAGGGGCGCCAATCGCCTTGATAACTGCAGGCATGATGTCAATTGCTTTTATGGGTTTTATAGGGCTAGCTTAATGATAGAAGCAATCATCGTTTTTTCAATTTTTGCATTACTTCTTGGCTTGGTCCTTGGTTTCTCCGCTAAGAAATTCAAAGTTAAAGGAAACCCTCTGGTCGAGCAGATCAATTCGATACTTCCACAAACACAATGCGGTCAGTGCACCTATGCAGGATGCAAACCCTATGCAGAAGCTATTGCAAAAGGTGAGGCAAAAATAAACCAATGTCCACCTGGTGGACAAGAGGGAGTTGATGCACTGGCAGAGCTTCTTAACGTTGATACATTGCCACTTAATGAGGAGCATGGAGAAACCAAACCAAAGCATGTGGTTGAGATAGATGAGGAATTGTGTATTGGGTGTACGCTTTGCATTCAGGCCTGCCCCGTAGATGCAATTCTTGGCGCCTCTAAGGTCATGACGACGGTCATTGCTAGTGAGTGCACAGGGTGTGATTTGTGTATTCCGGTATGCCCTGTTGATTGCATATACCTAATCGATCTTAAGCCTAGTATGGATGAGTATGTTCCTAATATGGAGAAAGTCACTAATGTCTAAACATGACTTTAGAGGCGGGGTGTTAATTGAGAACCCTTATCCGTTGAATCAATTGAGTGTAGTGGAAGTTCCTCCACCTAAAAAAGCGATTTATCTTCTTAAACAAAGAGAGGGTGCATCAGCAAAACCAAAAGTCAAAGTTGGACAGAAAGTAAAAGTTGGACAAGTCATTGCTGTTTCAAATAATGATTATTGTGTTCCTATGCATAGCTCTATATCGGGAGTTGTTTCTGCAATTGATGATCAGCCAATTGCCCACTCATCAGGACTAAAAGTACCAAGTATTTCTATTGAATCTGACGGCAAAGATGACTGGATAAGCCTTAAAGGTTGCGGTGAAGAAGTTGATAAGTGTACACCCGATGAAATTATAGAAAAAATTCGTAATGCAGGTATTGTGGGCATGGGGGGTGCGGGGTTTCCAGCACATGTCAAGATAAAGGGTGCCCAAGGAGCCAAAACCATCATAATCAATGCAACTGAGTGCGATCCAGCAACTTTATGTGATGATGCGCTCATGAGAAAATATCCTGAGGAGATCATTAAAGGAATTGAGGTTCTGATGTATGCCTGTCAATCTCAGAAAGCAATTATTGCGGTTGAAGAAGATAAGGTCGATGCAATTATTAAACTGAACCAAACCATTAAGAACAAAAATATCTGTGTTGAAGCGGTGCCTATAAAGTATTCAACCGGTGCTGAAAAATTATTGATTAAATTGCTTTTAGATAAGGTGATCCCCACTGGTTCATTTGCTTCTTCTTCAGGGGTTCTTTGTCAAAATATTGCAACTGTTAAGGCCATCTATGATGCCGTCGTTATTGGAAAACCTCTCGTTTCAAGAATTGTGACTGTCAATGGATCGGCATTAAAAAATCCATCGAATTATGAGGTGCGTATTGGCTCATCTTTTTCTGACATAGTTAAAAAATCAAAACCCTCTGCTAACCCTCATGAAATTAGAGTGGGAGGAATGATGATGGGGGTGGATGTTCCGGATAAAAACTACTCTATCTGCAAAATAACAAGTTCCATTATTGTTGATGAAATCAAAATCAAACAAAAGGAGTCAGCCTGTATTAGATGTTCTAAGTGCAACGAGGTTTGCCCAATTAATTTATTACCTCAACAGTTATTTTGGTTTTGTAAAAGTGATAATACAAAAAAAGCCAGTTCCTATGATCTGCAAGACTGTATTGAGTGTGGTTGTTGCTCTTATGTATGTCCAAGTCATATTCCGTTGGTTGAATATTTTCAATATGGCAAAGCTTTGGTTAAGAAAGAACTGAGAGAACAAGAATTAGCTGCAAAATCTCGTGAAAGATATGAATTTAAAGAATTCAGACTGGATAGAATTAAACAAGAACGAGATAAAATGATGGCTGAAAAAAAGGCAGCACTTAAGGCGAAAATGGCAAAAGAAAAAGACAATAAAGCGAAAATTGCTGAAGCCTTAAAAAGGGTGAACGATAAGAAAAAATGATTACTGGAAAACCAATACTTAACACTTCAAATCTTATGCTTCAAGTCATCTATGGACTTATTTTAGGTGTTGCGCTTCAGTTCTATTTCTTTGGTTGGGGGGTAATTTACCAAATTACTCTTGCACTTATAACTGGTATTGCGGCAGAAATTATTTTTCTAAAAATTAGAAAAAAATCTATTGATGCCATTAAAGATAATTCAGCTGCACTAACAGCAATTCTTTTGGCCATCTCTATACCGAGTATAGCGCCGTGGTGGATTGTAGTTTTGGGGACAAGTTTTGCAATCATTTTTGGTAAACAGCTATATGGAGGACTCGGGTCGAATCCACTTAATCCAGCGATGTTGGGTTATGCTTTTTTATTGATTTCTTTCCCTCTCGAGATGACAAGATGGACCTCAAGTTTCTTAAGCTTTGGAGAGGGATTGAATGTGATTTTTTCATCTATTAATATTGATGCTCTCTCAAGTGCTACTAGACTAGAAGAGGCTAAGTTTGCTTTAATGGAGGGTGAAGTTTCTAATCCAATCCAGATTGACCGAACAGTTTGGATTAATTTAGGTTTTTTATTTGGCGGTGTTTATTTGTTCTATAAGAAGGTGATTACCTGGCGGATCCCATTGTCTTTTTTGGCCGGAATCATTGTTATGTCTTTGCTACTTATGTTGATAGATTCAGATCATGCAATGGGACCAGTATTTCATTTATTCCATGGGGCAACGATGTTAGGCGCTTTTTTTATCTTAACTGATCCCGTAAGCTCTTCTACCACTCCAAGAGGTAGATTAATTTTTGGATTTTTAATTGGAATTTTGGTAATCATTATTAGAACCTATGGATCCTATCCGGACGGAGTTGCTTTTGCAGTTCTTCTTTTAAATATTGCAGTCCCTTTAATAGATTATTATTCTAAACCCAAGGTATTTGGAAGATGAATCATGCCATTCTAAAGTCATCGATACTTATGCTGGTCTTCACAGCGATAAGTATCTTTTTTGTTGCCGGTACGAATCAAAACACCATTGATAAAATCCAGAGCAACGAGAAAGAATATTTACTGAGTCAACTGAATCAATTAGTGCCTAATTATGAGAATGATATATTAGGTGATGCCTATACAAAAAATGTCAATCTATATGGGGTGGAGCAAAATTTGACCATTTATCCCGCTAAAAAAGGCAACAAAATAAACGCATTCATTATTGATCACTTCTATCCAAAAGGCTATAGCGGAAAAATAAGATTGATATCAGCAATCTCATCTGATAAAAAATTTATCGGTATGAGGGTCATTAGTCATAAGGAGACGCCTGGATTAGGAGATGGAATTGATGTCAGAAAATCCAATTGGATACATCAATTTAATAATTTACCGATTAATCAATTTGATTTTAATCAATGGAAATTAAAAGAAGATGGTGGTCAATTTGATTCAATGACAGGAGCCACTATCACCTCTGAGGCCCTCGTAAATGCATCTTCAGAATTAATCAGTCTTTTCGAAAATAATGAAATTAAGTGATTTCTCATTTGAGCTACCAGAATCACTGATTGCACAATTCCCAACTGAAAATAGAACAGATTCAAGACTTTTAGTATCAAATAACGACATTTTAGATGACTTTTTCAGGAATTTAGGAACATATCTAGATCCGGGTGATTTATTGGTGCTTAATGATACTAAGGTCATACCAGCGAGACTTTTTGGCAGAAAGGAGTCAGGTGGCAAGATTGAGATCATGCTGGAAAGGCTGGTTGGTAACATTACCGCACTAGCCATGATTCGATCTTCACGCTCACCCAAGATTGGCAGTTTGCTTGAGTTAGAAAACAAGACAAAGGTTGTAGTTAAAGATAAGCAAGAAGGTATCTATTTGCTTCAATTCGAGTGTGATGATATTGATGAGCTTCTCAAAGGGTGTGGACATATTCCTCTACCACCTTATATCTCTAGAAATGATATCAAGGAAGACCAAAATCGATACCAAACAGTCTATGCCAACCATTCTGGAGCTGTTGCAGCACCCACTGCTGGTCTTCATTTTGACAAACAGCTTTTATCAAAACTCAAAAAAATGAATATCGACCACACCTTTGTTACCCTTCATGTGGCTTCTGGAACATTTCAGCCGGTGAAAGTTGACAATATTGAAGAGCATCAGATTCACAGCGAGTACTTCGAGATAAATCAAAATACTGCCGATATGATTAATCAAACAAAAAAAAGAGGAGGAAAGATCATTGCGGTAGGAACTACCTCAGTAAGAGTTCTGGAATCATCATTTAAAGATGGCAAGGTAAGGGCACAAAAAGGTGATACTCAAATTTTTATCTATCCGGGTTTTAATTTTAATGTTGTTGATAGATTGATTACCAATTTTCACTTGCCGAAATCTTCATTGTTGATGTTGGTGAGTGCATTTGTTGGGCATGAAAAGATGCATGAGATATACCAACATGCCATTGATAAACAATATAGGTTTTACTCCTACGGAGACTCAATGCTTTTAACTAGATCAATGAATTAAATCCACAAGAGCTAAAACAATGACCAATGTCACCGAGGAAATAATTGTCTGAGCGGTGATAATTCCCGCCATTAAATGATAATCACCATTAAATTGCCTAGTAAGAACATAAGATGAGATCGCAGTTGGCAGACCAAAGAAAATCACGATGATTGCGGTTTCAAGTTTAGGAAGATTAAACAGATTGGCTATTAGAAATGCAATAAAAGGCATGGCAACTAATCGAATTAGACTGATTGAGAATAAACTGAAGTATTGGCTTTGTAATTCCTTAACTTTTAATGCACCTCCGACAGTTAACAGGCCTAAAGGAAGACTAATTTTTGCCAATACGTGAAGTAAATTATCAACGTCCGCATTCATCTCAAGAGTAGATAAATTAAAACCAATGCCAGCCACGCAAGCAAGAATAAGTGGGTTTTTGATAATCGGATAAAAAAGACTATTGACTGTGAATCCTTTTTCCAGTCGAAAGGACATAACTGAAAGCACATTAACGGTTGGTACAAGAATAGCTAATACAACCGATGCAATGAGAAGCCCTTCGGTTGAATACAACGAACTGATTGCCGCGAGACCGATAAAAGTATTATGTCTAATCAGACTTTGTGTAATGACTCCAAACTTATTGGTTTCAATACTCCATATTTTTTTCGCTAATATCAAAGCAATAAAAACCATTGCCAATGTCATTAAAAGTGCATTGAGAAGATCAAGAAGGTTGGGATCATTTAGAGGCGCTACTGCCAGTGAAGTAAAAAGAAGCGATGGAAATAAAATATAGTAATTGATTCTCTCGGCTTGATCCCATATGGGATCTTTGATTGCTGGAATCTTCCTGAGAAGAAAGCCTAGTAGGATTATCAAAAAAATGAAACTCAGAGATCCGAAAAGGTTGATCACTTACAGGTTGTTAATTTTTTTCAGAACAGGAGTTTCAATTTGAAACTCTGTTGCTAGCTCAAGGGCTCTTTGAAGTCTTTGAGGCGCTGAACGACCCATGCATTTATGATCGGGATCACCATCAAATGCTTCGCTCAGAGATTTTTCAAAATCTTCAGCTATCAATTTAGTGCCAGTGAGACTGCTTTGAATCTTAATGATGTCATTCATGACCTCCATCATCAGATCGAAATGATCATCATACAAATCTTTGACTGAGGCGCCAGGTTTAATTGCTAATCCAGAGATGTTAGTTGTTAGTATGTAGAGGTTTTTTAGGATTAACTCAAATAGCAGGGAGTCAGCAGAAAGTAATTCTCTTGCACTGATATCAATTTTTTGTAGCGACTCAACGAGAATTTTTGCTTTTGGACCAAATGCAGGAGATGGGATTAGAACCTTTGAGTCCATTCCTTTCTTTTTTTCAAACCAAACTGAAATTACTGTGGGATTAATAAATTGATGATCCTCCCAATCTCTTGGAAGCAATTCATTTTGCATCATGGCAACACGATCTTTCCATTCATCAGGAATGCTTTTCAGTGCTGACTGAAGATCATTTTCTGCCGTACAAACTAAAATCATCTCAGGATCAATACTCTGTTTGACTTCGTCGATATTGGTATCGCGGGTGATGGGGAAAACAGGATAGTTATTTCTTAAAAAAGCTCTAGAAAAAACACTGCCTAACTCACCAATTCCTAGAACAACAATAGGTTTATTCATTGATCAATTCCAAAAGAGTTTGTCCCATATCAGCAGGTGATGGTGTAACAATGACACCCGATCTTTCAAGCGCATTAATTTTACTTTTAGCAGTTCCAGATGAACCACTGATCACTGCACCCGCATGCCCCATTCTTTTACCTTTGGGGGCAGTTTGTCCGGCAATATACGCCACAACAGGTTTTGTTATTTCTGATTGAATAAATTCAGCAGCTTCCTCTTCAGCCGTACCCCCAATCTCACCGACCATAATAATTGATTCAGTCGCATCGTCCTTTTCAAAAAGAGTGAGACAGTCTATAAAATTCATTCCTTGAATTGGATCACCTCCAATCCCCACGCAGGTAGTTTGACCTAAGCCAACATTCGTGGTTTGATTGACTGCTTCGTAAGTAAGAGTGCCTGACTTAGAAACAATACCTACACTTCCAGACTGATGGATAGATCCAGGCATAATTCCAAGTTTGCATTCTCCTGAGGTTATAATTCCAGGACAATTTGGGCCTATAAGAACCGAATTTGAATCTGCTAATACTGATTTAACCTTCACCATATCCATGACTGGAATACCTTCAGTGATACATACAATCACTTGGATTTCTGCTTCGATTGCTTCAATAATTGAGTCATATGCAAATCTTGGAGGAACATAAATCATACTCGCAACCGCATTTGTCGCTTTTCTTGCATCTTTTACGCTATTAAAAACTGGTAAACCAAGATGTTCCTGACCTCCCTTACCAGGAGTCACACCACCGGCAAGTTTTGTTCCGTATTTAATGGCTTGCTCGGAATGAAAAGTTCCTTGATTTCCAGTAAAACCCTGAGTAATGGCAATCGTATTCTTGTCGACTAAAATACTCATGAGACTTTAGAAATAATTAATTGAGTAGCAAGATTTAGGTCAGACTCAACCTCAATATTTAATGAGGACTCTTTTAATATTTTTAAACCTTGATCTGCATTCGTTCCTTCTAGGCGAACCACGGTTGGAATGTTAAGTCCCACCTTTTCACATGCTTGGATGATTCCTTCAGCAATCAAGTCACATCTGACAATTCCACCAAAGATATTTACCAATATACCTTTCACATTTTGACCACTTTGAATAAGCTCAAAAGCTTTAGATACTCGCTCTGCAGTGGTTCCACCACCGACATCTAGGAAATTTGCTGGAGACCCACCAAAATGTTGTATGAGATCCATAGTTGCCATTGCAAGACCCGCGCCATTGACCATGCAGCCAATATTTCCATCAAGCGAGATGTAGTTTAATTGAGAAAGGCTGGCTTCCAATTCTCTTTCATCTTCCTGAGAAGAGTCTCTTAGCGATAGGATTTCTTCTTGTCTGTATAAGGCATTATCATCAAAATCAATTTTTGCATCTAATGCGATAATCTTGTCATTTGAGTCTTTGATCAAGGGATTAATTTCAATCAGACTAGCATCTTTTTCAATAAATATTTGATAAAGAGAGTTCACTGTTACTGCAAAATCATTCAGCGCTGATCCAGAGAGATTTAGTTTTTTTCCAAGATTTTGACAATCAATGCCTGTCAGGCCAGTTTGACTGTTAATTTCAATCTTGATAATTTTCTCGGGAGAATTCTTAGCAACACTTTCAATATCCATTCCACCTTCGGTTGAAGCCAGTACCACTACTTTATTAGACTGTCTGTCAACCAATAATGAGAGATAAAACTCATGATCAATGCTCTGAGGCGATTCTATTAAGATCTTTTCAACAGGGAGCCCCTGAGAATCTGTTTGATTGGTGACAAGTCGACTTCCAATCAATTGATTGGTAATCTCCTTCGCCTCTTCAATAGTTCCTACAAGTTTAACTCCACCCGCCTTTCCTCTCGCCCCAGAGTGAACTTGAGTTTTCACTACCCATCTTTCTCCACCTAGACTCTTGCACGCTTTTTCAACCTCATCAGATGATAAAACTAGGCAAGATTTTGGAACTGAAATTCCAAAATTTTTAAATATTTCTTTAGCCTGGTATTCGTGTATGTGCATGTATCAGTTAGAAAAAATGCGTAAAATAGCATGAGAATTTTACACGTTGATACAGTTATGGCAAATTATTCAACCAGTCAATTTAAGAATGGACTCAAATTAATGCTTGATGGCAACCCTTGTTCTATTGTCAATAATGAAATTGTTAAACCTGGAAAGGGGCAAGCCTTTAACAGAGTCAAATTGAAGGACTTAATTACTGGAAAAGTCCTTGAGAAAACATTCAAGTCTGGCGAATCCCTTGAAGGGGCAGATGTCATGGAAACTGATATGCAATATCTATACAGTGACGGAGAAAATTGTCATTTTATGGATCCAGTATCTTACGACCAATACGCTATTGATGCCAAGGCGATTTCAGATGCTGTTCAATATCTAGTTGAACAAGATACTTGTCTTGTTACCCTTTGGAATGGAAACCCAATTTCAGTCACCCCTCCTAACCATGTCATTCTTGAAGTTGTCGATACTGATCCTGGTCTCAAGGGTGATACAGCAGGAACAGGTGGCAAGCCTGCAACTATGAATACGGGTGTAGTTGTTCAAGTTCCCTTATTTATCAACATTGGCGATAAATTAAAGATAGACACTAGAACCAACGATTACGTTTCTAGAGCCTAAAAATTTCTTTTACTCTCATGGTTGATTATCTCGCCGAAAGAGCAAAATATCTCCATCTTATTAGAAATTATTTTGCAGATCAAAACGTTTTGGAAGTTTTTACTGACTCTTTATTAAGTTATCCAGTTAGCGACCCATTTATCGATAGTGCTTCTGTCATTCTGAATAAGAATATTTCTAAAGAACAAAAGTTTTTTCTCCACACATCTCCAGAAATTGAAATGAAAAAACTTTTGAAAGATGGGTCTGGAGATATCTATCAAATTTGCAAAGTATTTCGAGACAATGAGTTTGGCGAGAGGAATTTTAATGAGTTCCTTATGTTGGAATACTACCGAGTCAATTTTGACATGAATGAGTTAATGGATGACCTGGAAGATTTATTAAAGAGTATTGGTTTTAGTAAAAAAATTACTCGATATAGCTACCAAGAGATTTTCTCAAAATATACCGATATCGATATTTATCATTCAAACCTTGAAGAAATACAGAAACTTTGTGAAGCAAACGGTTTAAGTTTTGAAAAGATGGATTTGGCTGATCTACAGATTATGCTATTTGTCCACTTAATTGAAGGGCATTTGAAAGATATTCCTGCGTGTTATATTTATGACTTCCCAAAATCCCAGAGCGCCTTAGCAAAGATAGATGGAAATGTAGCAAAAAGATTTGAGTTATATCTCGGTGGTATTGAGGTTGCAAATGGATATGATGAACTGCAAAATATGAAAGACTATGAAATTAGATTTCATGATGAATTGAGCAAAAGAAAGTCACTGGATCTAACTGTCAATAATTTCGATCAAGATTTTGTTAGTCAAGGCAAAGATTTAATGCAGTGTTCTGGTGTTGCCATAGGTTTAGATAGACTCTTTGAGGTATTAAATTTAGACAAATGAATAAATTTATATTTTTAATTATATTTACTAGTCTTCAAGTGAGTGCTGAGTTGCAACTATTGCAACCCAATGATGGCGCTCAAAAAGTGATTAAATCTCAATTTCAAAATAAAACTATCGATTTAGATGACCCTAAAACCATATTTATCAATGTTGATAAATTAGCAAAATCTGGTGACATTAGATCCCAGTTTAGTTTGGGCAAGATTTATGAAAAAGGTTTAGGTGTTTTAGCCGACCAAAAACTGGCCCTTTATTGGTATTCGCAAGTTGCAGAAAAAAATTATCCATCCGCACAATATAAAGTTGCCACATTTTATGAGCTTGGCAATGGAGTTAAGATAGATCTTGATAGGGCTATTGAATGGTATGAAAAGTCAGCAAAGAATGGTTACGGAAAAGCACAATATAAACTTGGAGAATTATTTATATTTGGACCAAAAAAGTATCTTAATACTGAATTAGGACTGACATATCTCGACAAAGCGTCAAAACAAAATATTCCTGAAGCTCAAATTTCTCTGGCGAAAATTTATCTTGATGGAATCAATGTTGAGGCTAATGAGGATAAGGCAATTTTTTATCTAGAGCAGTCCGCAATTAATCACAATGATGAAGCCCAGTTTATGTTGGGAGATATCCTTTTAAAAAAAGGGTCGGTTTCCGATGGAATTAAATTTTTAGAGAAATCATCAGAACAAGGGAATACTTCTGCACAACTTTTATTAATGAAAGTTTATTCAGAAGGGAAGGCAATCCCTTCAAGTCTGGATCGCTCTTTTGAATATGCCATCAAGGCAAGCGAAAATAATCATCCAGAGGCACAGTTTCTGTTGGGGAAAATTTATCAAGATCCTAAGTCTAAATTTTTTGATGTAGAAAAAAGTATTATGTCTATTCATTCATCTGCAGATCAAGGTTATGTTCCTGCCCAACTTGAGATGGCAAGATTGTTAATTAAGGGTCAGTCAGTTAATCAAGATATTCAAAAGGCGATGTCTTGGCTTGATAGAGCTGCTAAGTCTGGCTCCTCAATTGCAAAATATGAGTTAGCCAATCGATATATTTATGGTCAATCACTCATTAGGAACGTCCTTTTAGGTCTTAAGCTTCTCAAGGAATCCTCGCAGGGTGATTATGCTCCAGCGCAATACCTTTATTCAAAGCTTCTTGATGAGGGAGACATTGTAGTCAAAGATGAACGAGAGTCTTTTTTTTGGCTTGATAAGGCTGCCAAGCAAGGACACCAAGAGGCCAGTTATGCATTGGCAAATAAATATCTTGGTGCTAAATCAGACGATCAGGCTGTAAAAAAAGCAATTCAAATTCTTGAAAAACTAGCCGACAAAAATCATGACTTATCGAATTTTAGATTGTATGAAATCCTATCTGATGACATTCAGGGCGCTAAAGATACCGTCAAATCCAGAGTCTATCTTTTCAGGGCAGCTGAGTTAGGATATTTAAAGGCAAGATATGAACTTGGAAAAATATACTATGAGCAAAAATTATTTCATGATGCAAGTTATTGGTTGGAACTTGCCAGTAGAGAAGATTATGAGCCAGCTAAAAACCTGTTAAATAAGATTTCTAGTGAAAAATTAAGTAACGAATTTGGACAGAACATTCCAAGCTCTGAAACTATTCAATCGACTATTAACCAACAGAATTATATTGAGAATTTATTCGAAGTACCTGATGCTCAAGTGATTCTTGAATCATTAAAAAATAACACAAATCTAAATCTGGACAATGAGCAGCGATAATTTTTGGGAGACGGTCCCGCTCAATCAAATGACTAAAGAGCAATGGGAGTCACTTTGTGATAACTGTGGTCGTTGTTGTTTGCATAAAATTCAAGACTCTGAGAGTAATCTTGTTTTCTTTACCAATGTAGTTTGTCGATATCTAGTCGAAGAAACTTGTCAGTGTTCAAACTACACCGAGAGAAAAAAACTGGTTCCAAATTGTTTATCCATAGAGGCTGATTGGGCTGAAAAGTTTAAATGGTTACCGAAAACTTGCGCATATCGTTTATTAAGTGAGAGAAAAAAGCTGTATGATTGGCATCCGCTAGTATCCGGTGATAAAAATACAGTTCACTATGCAGGAATTTCAGTGAGGGGTAGGTGTTATTCAGACGCTGATGTCAAAGAAAATACCTTTATGAACTATGTAATTGATTGGGTGGATTGAATGAAGAAATTTTTACTGAGTTTATTGTTGATTAGCGCTTTTATTTCTGCGGCTGAATGGCCCCATAAAAATATATCAGTTGCAGAATTTGCGACAGACGTGGTTGAAAGAAAACCTGTCAATATCCTAACAGAGTCAAATAACTCCAACAAAAAAATCTATTTTTATACCAACATTAGAAATCTTCAGGGTCAGACTGTTAAGCACAGATGGTCTTATCAAGATAAAATTATGGCTGAAGTAAGTTTCAAAATTGGTGGACCTAGGTGGAGAGTCTGGTCTTCAAAGAATTTTTTAAAGTCTTGGACAGGTGAATGGAGGGTTGATGTTATTTCAAATGGAACACTCCTGATGAGTAAGACTTTTAACTACAAAGAGAAATGAATAAAGTTGTTTTAGCGTATTCCGGTGGTCTTGATACAAGCATTATTGCCAAATGGTTATCTGAGACCTACAATTGCGAAGTTGTAACCTTTACTGCCGATATTGGGCAGGGCGAGGAAGTTGAACCTGCTCGTGCAAAAGCACAAGCAATGGGCATCAAGGAAATCTACATTGAAGATTTACGTGAAGAGTTTGCTAAGAATTATGTTTTTCCAATGTTTCGTGCGAATGCAATCTATGAGGGCGAATATCTTCTAGGTACTTCTATTGCTCGTCCATTAATCTCTAAACGACTTGTTGAGATTGCTAAAGAGGTTGGAGCGGATGCTATCAGTCATGGAGCTACTGGCAAGGGAAATGACCAAGTACGATTTGAACTTAATGCCTATGCGCTTAATTCTGAAATAAAAGTGATAGCACCTTGGAGGGAATGGAATCTGTCTTCAAGAGAGTCTCTGATGAATTATGCGGAAGAGCATGGCATTGAGATTGACTACAAGAAACAAAGTAAAAAATCTCCATATTCTATGGATGCAAACCTATTGCATATTTCATATGAGGGCGACTTATTAGAAGACCCTTGGAGTGAGCCGGAAGAGGATATGTGGCGTTGGACGGTCTCTCCTGAAAATGCACCTGATAAACCAGAGTATATTGAACTCTCATATCAAAATGGAGACATTGTTGCTGTTAATGGTGAGAAGTTATCACCAGCTGCCGTCATGGAGACACTCAATAAAATTGCCGGTAGAAATGGAATTGGTCGTGACGACATTGTAGAAAATCGTTTTGTTGGAATGAAGTCTCGAGGATGTTATGAAACTCCTGCTGGAACAGTAATGCTCAAGGCTCATCGTGCAATAGAATCTATTACTCTAGATCGAGAAACAGCACATCTAAAAGATGAATTAATGCCAAAGTATGCAAAGATGATTTACAACGGTTTCTGGTTTGCACCTGAACGTGAAATGCTTCAAGCGGCTATTGACCAAACTCAGTCAGTAGTGAATGGTGAAGTTCGTCTAAAACTTTACAAAGGAAATGTGATTGTGGTCGGAAGAAAGTCTGAGAACTCATTGTTCAGTGAGAAAATCGCAACCTTTGAGGATGATGGTGGCGCATACAATCAAAAAGATGCAGAAGGATTTATTAAGCTTAATGCATTGCGCTTAAAGTTAAAATCTCTTAAATAGTGGAGGCTGGGACCGGAGTCGAACCGGTCTAAAAGGCTTTGCAGGCCCCTGCATAACCGCTTTGCTACCCAGCCATATGCAGAAATAAAAAAAGCCTGACTCTTTCAGGCTTGTTTTTTTGGAGCGGGAAACGAGGTTCGAACTCGCGACCTACACGTTGGCAACGTGTCGCTCTACCAGCTGAGCTATTCCCGCAGAAGTTTGAAATTATAGTGTTTTTTCCTTTCTAGTCAAATGTTTTTAGACCTTCTCTTAAGTAAATTAAGCCAGACCAAAGGGTTAAAAAAGTAGCTGATATAAGAAGTATCACACCAATCTCAAAACTTGGGAGTCCAAAGAAAGGTTGTTGATAAAGCAAGAACAATATGGCGAAAATTTGAAAACCAGTTTTTAATTTTCCAATAAAACTTACCTTGACTTTTGAGCCTTCACCAATAGTTCCCATCCATTCTCTTAGTGCCGAAACTAAAATCTCACGAGAGATAATAATGAGCGCACAAACTGTCAAATACCAATGGGTGCTTGTTGGATAAAAATCTACAATAATAATTAAAGCTGTCGCAACAATGAGTTTATCGGCAACTGGATCTAAGAAGGAGCCAAACTTTGAGGTCATGTTAAGTTTTCTTGCCAAATAGCCATCAAGATAATCTGTAATACTGATTACTGCATAGGTTGCAGTGATTGAAAAATTAAACCAATTAAAGCTTGAGTTTTCTGAATATTCAGGCTGTAGATAGTGGAGTATTACAAATACCGGAAGAAGAATAATTCTTGAGATAGTCAGAATGTTGGGCAATGTATACATAGGTCACATTCTATATGAAAAAATGGCGCGCTCGGCAGGAGTCGAACCTGCAACCGCTCGGTTCGTAGCCGAGTACTCTATCCAGTTGAGCTACGAGCGCGGAGGGTATGTTGTTATACCTAAAGGGCGTAATTATCGATAGTTTATCTGCAAAGGTCAAGGTTTAATGAGTTTATTTAATAAACATTTCAATCAGCTGATCCAGTTTGATAAATCTTGAGCCCTTAACCAAGATGGTTGAATTTTTTCCTTGCTCAGTTAATGTTTTATATAAATCATTAAGATTATCAAAGTGCTGACTGTTATATGTTTTTGCTTGTTCACCATAAGAATAAATTTGGTCTATATTTTCTTTTGCATAATCACCTATTTCTTGATGATATTTTTCACTATCCTTTCCAAGTTCAGCCATAGGACCTAGGACAGCAATTTTATTACCCGAAAAATTGGATAGCGTCTTTATTGCTGCTCTCATGGATTGAGGACTTGCATTGTAGGTATCATCAATTAACGTAATATTCAGATCTTGAATATAGTGTTTCTGTAACCTGCCTTTCTCAGGCTGAGTTGACTCTAATCCATGCTTGATATCTTCGAGTTTTATATCAAGCGCGAATGCACACGCTGAAGATGCTAAAGCATTATCAATATTATGACGCCCCTCCAAAGAGAGCTTAATGTCAATAGAACCTTTTGGAGTATTCAGGACAAATGACTTATCTTGGATATCTGATGCATTGATATCAGCATTTCTACCAAAACTGATATCTCCAGAAAAACTGGTTGAGGTATTAAAAATATTGGTCGATTGATTAGAATAAATCTCCCCTTTTGTCTTCACTAAATTCTCAAATCCTCCAAATTCACCAATATGAGCATCTAAAGTATTTGTAACAATAGCAATATCTGGTTCGGCAATTTTTCTAAGATAATCAATTTCCCCAACATGATTAGCACCCATTTCAATAACGGCATATTTGTGACTATCTGTCAAAGACAATAAACTTAGTGGGACACCGATATGATTATTTAAATTACCAAGTGTTGCAAATGTCGAACTAGATTGACTCAGAATATTTTTAAGCATATTCTTAGTTGTGGTCTTGCCGTTACTTCCTGTAATGCCAATGACTTTAATGTCAAGTGACTTTCTGTACCAATTAGCTATCTTGCCAAGTGCCTTGATTGAGTTACTGACTTTGAGAACTGGAACTTTGGACTCAATATCTTTTTCTGAGATAACTGCTATGGCACCATTGCCAATTGCCTCATCAATGAAGTCATGACCATCAAAATTCTCACCCTTAATTGCTATAAAAAGTTTTTTGTTTAAATCCTGCCTGGAATCAATTCCAGCTCCATTGATAAAGAAATCATTGTCTAATAATGTAGAACTTTGAATGACTGTAGAGATTGTTTTTAAATTTATATTAAGCATTGCTTGCTATTTCATAATCTGAGAAATCGTAAACTTGTTTGCCGATAATTTGTTGCGTTTCATGACCCTTTCCAGCAATCACACAACACTCATTCTCTTTTAGTGTACTGATTGCAAACTTAATAGCCTCTTTTCGATCAAGAATTTGATCAACTTTTTCTTCGTGAGATATTCCGGACATGATTTGTTCAATTATATCTTCAGGGTTTTCATTTCTTGGGTTGTCATTAGTGAGTATTATTCTATTTGAATGATCTTGAGCAACTTTACCCATCAGTGCTCTTTTTGATTTATCTCTATCTCCTCCACAACCAAAAACCACTGTTATTTTTTCTGACAAGAGGTGTTCTTTAAGTGACACCAAAATGCTCTCTAAGGCATCTGGCGTATGAGCAAAATCAATCCATATGTTTTTATTTTTAACTTTTTGTAATCTGCCAGGAGGAGCGGTCAGTTGAGATATTTTTGGAATGATTTGATCCTGATTAAAGCCTAAGCTTTCAAGTGCTTTATAAGCAGCTAGAGCGTTACTGAGGTTAAACTTGCCAATGAGGTTGAGTTCGAAAACATAATCTTTAAAATTTAGTAAGAATCCATTTTCTGTGTTTTGGATCTTCTCAAATTCACTCAAAGAATAGGCAAGTATTTTTTTTGACTCACTAGCTTCGCTAATTTCTTCGAAATGATCATCTCTATTGATAATCACTTTGGTGACACTTTTAAGCCTAAATAGCTTTTTCTTACTTTCCAGATAATGACTAAATGTATGGTGATAATCGAGATGATCATGGGTGATATTAGTAAAGATCGCAGTATCAATATTTAACCCTTCAACTCTTTTTTGATCTAGTGCATGGGAAGAGACTTCAAGAATAACTCTTTGCATGCCTTTTTCATAATAACGTTGAAGTAGTTGGTATAGAGAAGTTAGGTCTGGTGTTGTAAGGTCGATTTTTATTTCATTATCTTCGACTCCTAGAGTACCTATCAGGGCAGATTTGATTTCCAACTGATTCAAAATTTTATTGATAAAAAAACCTACCGAGGTTTTACCATTAGTGCCGGTTATTCCAATGATTGGTATTTTTTGTGCATCGGGATAGATCCTCCCAGCGAGTTTTACTATATGTGCTTTCAGGTCAGAAATTTCTAAAAGAGGCACAGAGGACTGAATAAGTTGATTATCAGTTAATGCTGCAACACAGCCATTAGCTATTGCTTCATCAAGGAAATTGATTCCATGATTAGTTTTGCCATCAAGCGCTAGGAATAGATACCCTTCTTTTACTAATTTTGAATTGGAGGTAATTCCAGTAACTTCAAGATCAAAATCAGTATCTATGATGTCCTTGAGAAGGTCTTTTAATTTCATGGAGTATGTTTTAACAGAGACACATATAGAATAAGTATTTTTTGAATTTTTTTTGTTAAAAAAATGTACAATTAGTTTTTTTGTTAAAAATTTGAGGAAGGAAATGGGCTTATCTAGAAGAGAATTTTTAAAGGTCATTGGCGCTGGCTCTGCTACTGGTTTAATCGGCACTGGATGTTTCAATAAATCCAATGCGCTGTCAGGTCAAGACAATATTTATGAGGTACCTCAATTTGGAAATGCAAGGATTCTTCACATTACTGATGTCCATGGTAATCTTCTTCCAAATTATTTCCGTGAACCTAATGTGAACTTGGGTCTTGGAGATGCCTATGGAAAAATACCTCATGTTGTAGGAAAAAAACTTCTCAAAGAATTAGAGTCAATTGGAGTCAAACCTGGTTCACCTGAAGCTTATGCGTTTACTTGCGTTGATTTTGAAGAACTTGCTGCAAAATATGGAAAAACAGGTGGTTTTCCTCAAATTAAAACCGTACTTGAGCAACTTAGAGAGGGTGCAGGCGGCAGTCAAAATACACTGACAGTAGATGGTGGCGATACTTGGCAGGGATCTGGCACATCTCTTTGGACTCGTGGTGCTGATATGGTTGAAGCTTGTAACATTCTTGGAGTGGATGTGATGGTGGGCCATTGGGAATTTACCTATAAACAAGAGGAGACCCTTAAAAATATTGGTTTCTTCAAAGGCGATTTTATTGGTCAGAATGTCAGAATTCTAGAGGATGCTCTCATGGGCGATAAGTACTTCAGTATGGTTGAAAAATTTGATGGAAGAGGGCTATACAATGAAGATGAAGCAAGACCGTTTAAACCTTATGTTATTAAAAATGTAGGCGGAAATAGAATCGCGGTGATTGGTCAGGCATTCCCTAGAACTTCTAACGCGAATCCGCAAGCCTATTTCTTCCCAGATTGGTCTTTTGGTCTTCGAGACAGAGAGATGGCAGAACTGGTTCAAGAAATTCGTGAAAATGAAAAGCCAGATGCAGTAATTGTGGTTTCTCATAATGGCATGGATGTTGATATTAAGATGGCTTCTACCATAGACGGAATTGATGCAATTTTTGGTGGTCATACACATGATGGAATGCCACTTCCAGTGGAAGTTAAAACGCCTAATGGCGGAGTTTGTTTAGTGACTAACGCAGGATGTTCTGGAAAATACATTGGCGTAATGGACTTTGATATTAAAAACAAAAAGATTGTTGATTACAAATACAAAATGCTTCCGATCCTCACTAATATGATCAAACCAGATACTGAGATGGTTTCGTTTATCGAGAAGACAAGAAATACCAAGTATGATGAGAATGTGATTGAGGCTAGAAGTTCGAAGGTCTCTAATAACAAGAGTCGTTTGGGTAAAACCTACGGACAAATTCTTGATGAAAAGCTTTGTTCAACTGAACAAACTTTATACAGAAGAAGTAATTTCCAGGGTACTTGGGACCAGGTCTTATGTAATTCATTAAGAGAGGAATACAATGCTGACTTCTCCATGTCCGCAGGCGTAAGATGGGGAACCTCTGTACCTGCTGGTCACGATGTTACTATGGAAGATTTAATGACAAATACTTCGATGACATATGGTGAGACATATGTATCAGAGATGACCGGTGAGCAACTTAAAAATGTCCTTGAAGGTATTGCAGAAAACTTATTTGTTAAAGATCCTTACCTGCAGTCTGGTGGTGATATGGTAAGAATGGGTGGACTTGATTACACCATAGAACCAGATGGAAACTTAGGAGAAAGAATCTCTGAGATGAAAGATGATAACGGCACACCAATAGACATGAAAAAAACATATACCGTTTCTGGATGGGCCCAAGTTAATACGGTGGGCGAAGGTCGATTGATGTGGGATGTCGCAGCAGATTACTTACGTAAGAATAAAAACTTGAAGCTTTCCAAAGTAAATCATCCAACAATTAAAGGCGTTAAAGATAACCCTGGTATTGAAGACTACGCTGGAGAGTTAATCTAATCTATTTCTGAACCTCTGCATTGCAGAGGTTTTTTAAGTTTCACATGTTTAAGTTTTTCATATTTTTTCTTTTTTTTCTCAGTTCAGTTTCTCGAGCTGATGTCATCAATCCTGTCCTCGCAGAGCTTACATTATTCAAAGATAGATCTTTAAGTTTAGATCTTCATTTGAGTATTGAGGGTGCAATGACTGATATGGGGACCCAATTTTCTAATACCCAGTCTTCACCGAACTCAGATCAATATGACAGATTAAGAAATCTCGAGAGTGAAGAACTCAAGAAAGAGTTTATGAGTTTTGAGCCTACTCTTAGAGATAGGATCTACCTGGACATTAATGGGAAAAGAGTTGTTCTAAAACTTGCGAAGTCTAAGGTGGGGAATAAGGGGTATACAAAACGACCCAGAAAAAGTATTTTGACTTACGAGGCTCAATTAGATGAGCATCCTGAAGTTGTCAGCTGGAAGTATGCAGAGATCTATGGTGATACGGCGTTTCGATTCCGAATATTTGAAGAAGGTAAATACAATTGGAGTGACTGGTCGTGGTTAAGAGATGGAAAATCTTCAGGCGATATTAATTTAAATTTCCCAAAATCTGAGTCGCTTTTTGATCGAGTGATTAAATTTACGATGATAGGTTTTGACCACGTCATTCCAATGGGTTGGGATCACATTCTATTCATTGTGGGTATGGCACTATCATCACTTAAATGGAGAAAACTTCTGATTCTAGTTAGCTCATTTACGCTTGCACATACTATTACATTGGGCATGTCGATGTATGAGATTGTTTCACTTGATGAGAGAATTGTTGAGCCTCTCATAGCTTTCTCAATCAGTTACATTGCCATAGAAAATTTCTTCAGACACAGTTCCAGTATCCGTCAGGTAATTCTGGTTTTTGGTTTTGGACTCCTTCATGGACTAGGATTTGCTACGATGCTCAAACAACTTGAGATGTCTCGGGAGCACTTCTTAAGCACTTTAATAAGCTTCAATGTGGGCGTTGAGTTGGCTCAGGTGTTGATTGTTCTTGTTGTGGTATCAATATCATTTTTCGTGCACAAACAATTTAACAATCACAGAGGAATATTGGTTATTCCAGTATCAATCCTAATTGCATTGATTGGATTATATTGGGGCTTAGAAAGGATAGAGTTTATTTAAACGACTTTTGCCTGCATCAAACTATGCATGTTGATGGCGCCGACAATTTTCTTATTTTTATCTAGTACTGGAAGGGAGTTAATATTTTTGCCATCCATTAACTCGACCGCTTTGATGGCTGGTTCTGAATCCAGAATTGCTGAACAATCCTTTGTCATGACATCATTAATTTTTAGATCATTTAGATTTTGAGTTTTTTCTAAGGTTCTTCTTAAGTCACCATCGGTGTAGATACCTATTAAGTTCATATTCTCATGGATGATAACCATACCAAGACCTTTTTTAGTCATCTCTACAAGCGCATCTGATAATGTTGCATTAGGATTAATCAGAGGAATCTCATCTCCGGTTTTCATAATATTAGTAACAAAAGTTAATAATCGTCTGCCAAGTGAGCCTGAAGGATGCGATCTTGCAAAATCATCTGGAGTAAAACCTTTCATTGTAAGAAGTGATACCGCTATGGCATCTCCCATTGCCAGGGTTGCAGTAGTCGATGCAGTGGGAGCTAAATTGTGAGGGCATGCTTCTTTCTTGACACCGACATCAATATGTATATCAGCAGCTTTTGCTATTGAAGACGAATGATTTCCAGTCATTGAAATAATCTTAACACCAGCCCGTTGAATGACAGGAAGAATCATTGAGATTTCATCAGATTCACCAGAATAAGAGATTGCAATAACAACATCGTTTCGACTAATCATGCCTAGGTCGCCATGACCGGCCTCGGCAGGATGAACTGCAAAAGCAGGCGTTCCAGTTGATGCTAGTGACGCTGCAATTTTGTTACCAATATGACCAGATTTTCCCATACCGATAACGATTACTTTTCCTGAGCATTGACTTATTAGTTCGCAAGCTTTAACGAACTCACCATCAATTTTGTTCTCTAGATCTTCTAATGCATTTTTTTCAATGGCAATAACTGCTTTAGCCGATTTAATGATTGAATTAGACACGTTCTAACATTCTCCATTTGTTCGGAATGCATTTTAAATCAGCTAAAGAGGCCATAAGTGCCTTAATAAAAGTTGCATCCTCCTCATACATGAGTTTGTAGTATCTAACTTTCATGGTAAGAGCAGAACCATAAATAATAAAGAATAGGGTAATGAAAGAACCTGTTGAAAGAGTTGAGACACCTGTCACTCCCTGACCAATGGTGCAACCCATCCCAAGAACTCCGCCTACTCCCATGAGAAAACCACTGACTAGATGGTTGAAAAAATCTTGCCAAGATTGGAACCACTCAATATGGAAGGCCTTGTTGAAGATTCCATAAAAGAACGAGCCAATGAGTACTCCAGTACCTGCAATGACTGGGATGGTAATGTAGGCAAGATCAAAGTCTGAAAGGATATATTGAGTGATGTGCGCCGAGGGAGCAACAAAGGTTAATGATTGGGCTCCAAGGGCATAGGGTCTTGCGTCCATCATTTCAGCTTCTTCAAGAAGACTTACTCCCATCATTCCTGCTGTGATCAGCCAGACTAGTGTCACTGCGATTCCAATAACAAGACCGCTAAGAATATTCCTTTTATCAGATCTAAAAGTGGAATCTTTGAAAAGATAAAATATAACAATCGATGACAGAGCAATACCAATTATTGTTTTAAGAATATCTGGAGCAATTGGCAAAATAAGACTTGTAATTGATCCAAGATCCTGACCTGGGATTTCATAGCTTGAAAGGTTGATATCAAAGTTACTGGTCCAACTTAGAAATACATCATATCCAAAGTTAGTGAAAATCATCAAGTATGCACCAAAAGCCATCATTAAAAATATAACTACGGACTTGAGGTTTCCACCTCCAATTCGAACTAGGGTTTTGTTTCCACAACCAGAGCCAATTGTCATTCCAATGCCAAAGATTAACCCACCAAGAACGTATCTTAACCAGGCAAATGTAGAGGTGTTGTAGGGAGGGTTAGCTGTTTCATTACTTTGCGTCAATGTTCCATCAATAAACCCTAATGCATCCAATAAAGTAACAAATAGTAGTGCTGAAAAACCAGCTAGAAACCAAGATTTCAATCTTGATGTAGAGCCCATATTTATCCAATCGGAAACAGCTCCCATCGTGCAAAAATCAGTTTTGTGAACAACCCAACCTACTACGAATGTGATTGCAAATATGTAGTAAAGAATATTGATATAGATTTCAGATTCCATCAAACTTCCCCCAAGATATTCGATATTTGATAGTCATTATAAGTGATGCAAATAGATATTGTTTATAATCAATTATTCTATTGTGAGGGGTCGAATGGAAAAGATAAAAATTTTATTTGTTTGTATGGGAAATATATGCAGATCTCCAACTGCAGAAGGCGTTTTTAGAAAGTTAATTCTTGAGAAAAATTTAGAACAATTTTTTGAAATTGATTCTGCTGGTACCCATTCATATCATATCGGGAGCTCTCCTGATAGTCGGACTCAGGTTGAGGCAAAAAAACATAATGTAGATTTATCAAACTTAAGAGCAAGACAAGTTTGCGATCTGGACTTTGAATATTATGACTACATTATTGCAATGGATTCATCGAACTACTATGACCTTATGTCTCAATGTCCCAGAGAGGATCAAACGAAGATTTCCATGATGCTTAAATACATTCCTAACACTCAAATCGAAAGTGTCCCCGATCCATATTTTGATGGAGGTTTTGATAGAGTGTTTAGTTTGCTGGATGATGCTTCCAAATTTTTCTTGGATGAACTGAAAAAAAACCATAAATTTAATTGACATAAAATCTCTCACCAAAGTATAATTCTCCCCTTTCGTTTCGGCGGAAAAAACATATTAAAACAGTTTACGGAGTGACTAGATAATTTATGGCTACTATTAATCAATTGGTAAGAAAACCAAGAAAAAAGAAGGTTGTTAAAAGCAACGTTCCAGCTTTAGATGCATGCCCACAAAAAAGAGGCGTTTGCACTAGAGTTTATACAACTACCCCTAAAAAACCTAACTCAGCGCTTAGAAAAGTTGCCCGTGTTAGATTAACCAATTCATTTGAAGTTACTACTTATATTGGTGGTGAAGGCCATAACCTCCAAGAACACTCAGTAATTCTAATTAGAGGTGGAAGGGTTAAAGACCTTCCTGGTGTTCGTTACCATACTGTTCGTGGAGCTCTAGATACAACTGGTGTTGATGGAAGAACTCAAGGTAGATCTAAGTATGGTACTAAGAGACCTAAAGGTTAAAGGGAGTCAGTTATGAGAAGAAGATCAGCGCCCAAAAGAGAAATACTTCCAGATCCTAAATTTGGCGATACAGTAATCGCTAAGTTCGTAAATATTCTAATGCTTCATGGCAAAAAATCTGTAGCCGAAAAAATTGTCTATGATGCACTTGATACAATCGAGGCTAAAGGGAATGCTGAGCCAATTGAAGTTTTCAAACAAGCTCTAGATAATGTTGGCCCTCAGGTTGAAATTAAATCACGTAGGGTTGGTGGTTCAACATACCAAGTTCCAATGGAAGTTAGAGCAGAAAGAAAAAGTGCTCTTGCTATGCGTTGGTTAATTGAAGCTGCTAGAAAACGTGGTGAAAAGGGAATGAATAAGCGTCTTGCTGGTGAAGTTCTTGATGCAGTTGAGAATAGAGGCAGTGCTTTCAAGAAGAAGGAAGACACTCATCGTATGGCTGAGGCGAATAAAGCGTTCGCTCATTTCCGTTGGTAAATTAGGATAATAAGATGGCAAGGAAACACCCACTTAATAGATATCGTAATGTTGGAATTATGGCGCATATTGACGCCGGTAAAACAACCACTACTGAAAGAATTCTTTTGTACACTGGAAGAACTCACAAAATTGGTGAAGTTCATGATGGTGGTGCAACTATGGACTGGATGGCTCAAGAGCAAGAAAGAGGTATTACTATTACTTCAGCCGCAACTACATGTATGTGGAAGGGTATGGACCAACAATTCGATGAGCATAGAATTAACATCATTGATACCCCGGGTCACGTAGACTTCACAATTGAGGTTGAGAGATCATTAAAAGTATTAGACGGCGCATGCGCCGTTTTTTGTGCTGTGGGAGGAGTAGAACCTCAATCAGAGACTGTTTGGCGCCAAGCTAACAAATATAACGTACCAAGAATCGGTTTCGTAAACAAGATGGACAGAGCTGGTGCAAACTTTTTAAGAGTTTGCGACCAGGTTAAAGAAAGATTAGGCGGTAACCCAGTGCCAATGCAAATTGCAATCGGCGCGGAAGATGCTTTTGAAGGTGTTGTAGACCTTATCTCCATGAAGGCCATTTATTGGAATGAAGCGGACCAAGGTGCTACCTATGATGCAAGAGATATTCCTGCCGAACTTCAATCACTTGCAGAAGAGAAGCGTGAGGCAATGCTAGAGTCAGCTGCTGAAGCTAACGAAGAATTAATGGAAAAATACCTTGAGAATGGTGAATTGACTCCAGAGGAGATTCGCGAAGGTATTCGTATCCAGACTATTAATAATGAGATCATCCCAATGTTTTGTGGATCTGCATTTAAAAATAAGGGCGTGCAAGCTGTTTTAGATGCCATGATCTACTACATGCCATCACCAACTGAAGTTGATGCAATCAAGGGACTTAAGGAAGATTCTGATGAGGAGATTGTCAGAAACGCAGACGATACTGAGCCATTTGCTGCCCTTGCTTTCAAAATTGCTACCGATCCTTTTGTCGGAAATTTAACTTTCTTTAGAGTGTATTCAGGAGTTTTGAATTCTGGAGATTTTGTCTATAACTCATCTAAAGGTAAAAAAGAAAGAATTGGTCGTATTGTTCAGATGCATTCAAATAATAGAGAAGAGATCAAAGAAGTAAGAGCTGGTGATATTGCTGCAGCAATTGGTCTTAAAGATGTAACGACTGGCGACACATTGTGTGACCTTAAAGATAAAGTTGTGCTCGAGAGAATGGAATTCCCTGAGCCTGTTATCGCGCTTGCAGTTGAGCCTAAATCAAAAGCAGACCAAGAAAAAATGGGTATCGCGCTTGGTAAATTAGCAGCAGAGGATCCATCATTTAGAGTATCTACAGATGAAGAATCAGGCCAAACAATTATTGCTGGTATGGGTGAGCTTCACTTAGATATTATTGTTGATCGTATGATTCGTGAGTTTGATGTTGAGTGTAATGTAGGTGCACCGCAAGTTGCATACCGTGAAGCAATTACGACTCTTGTTGAACAAGAACATAAATTTGCAAAACAATCTGGTGGTCGTGGTCAGTATGGTCATGTCTATCTTAGAATTGAGCCTAATGAGGCAGGTGCAGGTTATGAGTTCATCGATGAAATTAAAGGTGGTGTTATTCCTAAAGAATACATTCCTGCTGTGGACAAAGGTGTGCAGGAGCAAATGGAGAATGGTGTAATTGCTGGATTCCCACTGGTTGACATGAAAGTTACAGTCTATGATGGATCATATCATGATGTCGACTCTAATGAAATGGCGTTTAAGTTAGCAGCAAGCATGTGTTTAAAAGAAGGTGTTAAGAAAGCTAATCCACAATTACTTGAACCACTTATGAAAGTAGAGGTGGTGACTCCTGAAGATTACATGGGTGATGTTATGGGAGATATTAATAGACGTCGTGGAATAGTAGGTGGGATGGAAGATATCCCTTCAGGCAAACAACTTAAAGCAGAAGTTCCATTAGCTGAAATGTTTGGCTATGCAAATGATTTACGTTCTATGACTCAAGGTCGCGCAAGTTATTCAATGGAATTTGAAAAATACGTTGCAGCCCCATCAAATGTTGCTGATGAGGTTATTGCAAAATTAAACAAATAAGGAGCTTTTAAAATGTCAAAAGAAAAATTCGAAAGAACCAAACCACACGTCAACGTTGGTACGATTGGTCACGTTGACCATGGTAAGACAACTTTGACAGCTGCATTAACTAAATGTATGGCCGAAGCTAGAGGCG
>Ga0255773_10000626_pt1 | contig 37480 bp, 33 predicted proteins | sample 011ome_17_FD_179971 | JGI IMG/M metagenome (GOLD analysis project Ga0255773, IMG submission 179971) | Coastal salt marsh microbial communities from the Groves Creek Marsh, Skidaway Island, Georgia - 011502XT metaG (version 2) | ecosystem: Environmental > Aquatic > Marine > Intertidal zone >... | reverse complement strand
GGTTGGGGACAGGAAGCCCTAACCCCGCAACAGCAACAAGCCCAGCATATAGCGGATTAAGCGGCGACTATTTCTTTGGTGCAATGACTTACAACTCGCCTTATGGTGGAACGTGGTCAGCCAACTTTGGTCAACGCCCCTTCGCCTACACACCACCCACAGGCTTTTTGCCTTTGCACACGGGTAACTTGCCTGACAGCAGTATTGTGGATGGGAGTGAGTATTTCAATCCTGTGCTGTATACGGGTAATAACGGAAGCAATCGAGCAATTACAGGGGTTGGGTTTGCACCAGATTTAGTATGGTTAAAGTGCCGTTCATTTGCGTACAACCATAGGCTTGTGGACAAACTACAAGGTGTTTCAAGTACGCTTGCTTCAAATTTGACATCAGCGGCTGTTGATGCTTCTAGTGAGTTTAATTCATTAGATTCAGATGGATTTACAATTACCCAAGGTTCATCGTTTGAATTTAATGCCAATGCACAAACCTATGTCACATGGAATTGGAAAGCCAACGGCGCTGGTGTAAGCAACACTGATGGCTCTATCACCTCAACAGTTAGTGCCAACCCTACGGCTGGGGTTAGTGTGGTCACGCACACAGGAACAGGAGGTGTAGGGACAATTGGTCATGGACTTGGGGTGGCTCCTGCAATGTTTATATCCAAAAACCGTGTAAATGGTGCTACTAATTGGCACGTTTATCACCAAAGCGTTGGAAATACGAAAGCACTTTTTCTGAATACAACAGATGCCGCTATTACTAGTGTTAACTATTTTAATAATACAAGTCCAACAGATACGGTATTTACATTAGCATCGGCAATCAATTTAGCTAATACTTATGTAACCTACTGTTTCGCCGATGTAGAAGGTTACAGTAAATTCGGCAGCTACACGGGCAATGGTTCCTCAGACGGCGTTTTTGTGTACCTAGGTTTTCGCCCAAAATGGCTTCTGATAAAAAACACCACAGGTTATAGTTGGATTTTGAAGGATACCGCTAGAGACACCCAAAACGTAGCCGGTCGTACCCTTGTGCCTAATGAGTCTACTGCCGAAAGCGCAGCAGGGAACAACCCAACCGACTTTCTCTCAAATGGTTTTAAGCTCAGAGAAGGTTCGGTGAGCATTAACTCAAACGGAACCACCTATATCTACATGGCGTTTGCCGAAAACCCATTCAAAAATTCCCTCGCACGATAAGGAAACACAATGTATAAAGTAAACAACAAACCACTTCAACTTGACCGTGCCTTTACGTTAGGTGACATTCAATACCCTGCTAACTGGCTACGTCTCTCATCCGCTGAAGACCGTGCGGCTCTGGGTATTACTTGGGAAGCTGAAGCAACCCGTGCTGACGACCGCTTCTACTGGTCAGGCGACATCAACAACCCCAAGGCTATGGAAGACCGTGAGGAAGTCGATGAAGACGGCAACCCCATGTATGTCAAAGTGCTGGACAAATCTGACCCTGCTAACCCCGTCATGGTTGACAGTGATGAGCGTCTGGTAACCAAAGGTCTGAAGTCGAACTGGATTGCACAGGTCAAAAACACGGCAGGTAAGATGCTGGCTGGCACTGACTGGATGGTTATTCGCAAGGCAGAGCGTGATGTGCCCATTGACGCTGATGTTGCTGCCAAACGTGCTGCAATCCTTGCCGAAGCCAACCGACTTGAAGTTGCCGTCACTGCCTGCGCTGACGTAGAAGCCCTAATTGCTGTCGTTAATGACCAGCGTTGGGGTGATTGATGGACCCAATTAGCATCTTCATGGCGGCTACTGCCGCTTTCAACACGGTCAAAAAGCTAGTGGAGGCGGGCCGTGAAGTCGAAGATGTTCTAGGTCAAATCGGCGCATGGATGGGTAAAGCCTCTGAGCTTGCTGAAATCGACAACAAAAAGCCGGGCCTATTCCAACGTATCGGCAGCGGTAAGTCCGTCGAGCAAGAGGCAATGGAGCAACTCCAGCGCCGAGAGGCCATACGCAAACAACACCTAGAACTCATGTCTATGGTGAAGCTAGCTTACGGGCCGCAGGCGTTTGATGACTTGATGCACATGCAGCGCCAGATTAAACTTAAGCGCGAGCGTGAAATTATCTTTCAACAACAGCGCCGTCGGGATGCGGTAGGGTATACCCTAGCTGCAATTATTATTGCTCTTGCAGTATGGGCGCTATGGGGCATGATTGCTACGGCTATTGAGTGGAAACTAAACGGAGTAAATTGATGGATGACCTTATTTCAATGGTTAAGGGCTTTGCGCCCGGTATCGCTACTGCGCTTGGCGGTCCTCTGGCTGGTGTGGCAGTTAGTGCGCTTTCTAAACAACTTGGCGTCAAGGATGAAGTGAACGCTGTGATGAAAGCCATCACAAACGATCCAGAGGCTGAGGCAAAAATTAAACAGTTAGAACATGACAAATTTAAAGCAATTCTTGCAGATAAAGCAAACGCTCGTGAGCGCGAAATGGCTGTCGTTTCGAGTGAATACGCGCCTCTCATTAACAAAATTGTTACACCAGCTCTTGCGCTGGGGGTCACAGGCTTATCGTTTGTGCTCTTTGCTGTACTCATGTTTGTTGAAGTCAAGCCGGAAGCTAAAGACATTCTTATCTACATCCTTGGCGTCCTTTCTGCGGCGGTGACACAGATTTTGTCTTATTACTTTGGTAGTAGTATTGGCAGTAAAGACAAGGATGAACAACTCAAGTCTGTGGTTCGGTAATGCTATGGATACCCACTGCTTTCGTTTGTTTAGTAAACGGTGGGTGCGCCTTTCATTATTCTTATGTCGAGCGGTACCTACATGAATGCGAAGCGGTCAACCGCAAAGCTGTCCAAAAAATGCAACAAGACCCGGATGTTCGGGCGTACGATGTGACCTGTATTCAGGTGCTACTAAAGGAAACCGGTAATGCAAATAACGAGGAACTTCAGCCTAGCGGAGATGGTCAAGAGCGATACAGCCTTACGCCTAGATATGGACAATACTCCCGGTGACGAAGAGATTGCAAACCTGACTGCCCTGTGCGAAAATGTGCTCCAACCTGTGCGTGAGCATTTTGGGATGGGGGTCAAAGTAAATTCTGGCTTCCGGCACCCGGATGTAAACGCGAAAGTCGGGGGGTCAAAGACCTCGGATCACTGCAAAGGCATGGCTGCGGATATTGAAATTCCCGGTGTTGCTAACGCAGACTTAGCTAAATGGATTGTGGACCACATGCAATTCCGTCAAGTTATTCTGGAGTTCTATACCCCCGGCGTCCCCGATTCAGGCTGGGTGCATGTAAGTTTTAACCCTGCGGATAACAAGAAGCAGGTCTTGACCGCTACAAAGCGGGATGGAAAAACAGTTTATTTGCCCGGACTTGTTGCATAAGAGCGCACTATGCCCCTTAAAAAATTACTACTGAAACCCGGTGTGAATCGGGAAAATACTCGGTACACAAATGAAGGTGGCTGGTACGACTGCGACAAGGTTCGTTTCCGTCAGGGCACGCCTGAAAAAATTGGCGGTTGGTCCCGATTTTCTAACGTTTCGTTCCTCGGGACGTGCCGTTCTTTACTTAACTGGGTGACCCTAAACGCGCTCAATTTAATTGGCGTGGGGACTAACCTCAAGTACTATATAGAGCTGGGCACAGCTTTTTACGACATTACACCCATTCGGGCAACGACAGCGGCGGGGGATGTTACGTTTGCAGCCACTTCTGGCTCGACAGCTATTGTTGTAACTGACGTAGCCCACGGGGCGATTACAAACGACTTCGTGACCTTTAGTGGTGCCGTGGGCCTTGGTGGGGCAATTACGGCTGCTGTGCTGAATAAAGAGTACCAAGTTACGGGTATCGTGGATGCCGACAACTATATTATTACGGCTGCTGTAGCAGCCAATGCCTCAGACGTGGGTAACGGGGGCGCGGCTACGGTAGGCGCCTACCAGATCAATACTGGCCCGGCAATTCAGGCCGCACAAACAGGTTGGGGTGCTAGCTTCTGGGGCTTTGGTCCTTGGGGTATTGGACAGTCGGCGACTGATGCCTTGCGTATTTGGAACCACTCCAACTTTGGTGAAGACCTTATCTTTGGTCCACGGGGCGGTGGTATCTACTACTGGGATGCTACTGCTGGCATTACCGTGCGCGGGGTTCCCCTGTCAAGTCTGTCCGGGGCGTCTAACGTACCTACGTTGCAGAACAACATTCTTGTATCGGATGTGTCACGCTTCGTGCTGTGTTTTGGCGTTAACGGGCTGGGTGAGAGCGCTATTGATCCCATGCTGGTTCGCTGGTCAGACCAAGAAGACCCTACCAATTGGACCCCTGCCATTACTAACCAAGCAGGTGACTTACGTCTGTCTATTGGGTCACAGATTGTTACTGCTCGTCAGACACGTCAAGAGATACTGGTTTGGACCGACTCGGCGCTGTATTCGCTGCAGTATTTAGGCCCTCCGTTTGTTTGGGGGGCACAGTCTGTTGGCGAAAACATTTCTATCATTAGCCCCAATGCGGTGGCTACGGCGAACAACATTACCTATTGGATGGGTACCGACAAGTTCTATAAGTACGACGGTCGTGTGCAGACCCTGCGCTGTGACTTGCGCCAGTTTATATTCCAGAACGCCGACGCCAATTTGACGTTGAACCATGACCAGACTGAGCAGGTGTTTGCCAGTACGGTTGAGGCCTATAACGAGATTTGGTGGTTCTATTGCACATCTTCTTCTACTTCCCCTAACCGCTATGTGGTGTACAACTACGTTGAGGATGTCTGGTACTACGGCACTATGGACAGGACTGCTTGGCTCGACAGCGGCCTAAGCCCGAACCCACTTGCTACGACGCCGACTGGCTTCCTGATGAACCAAGAAACCGGGGTAGACGACGGTGATACCGGCACGCTTGCGCCAATGGAAGCCTATATTACGTCTGCTGAAATCGACATTGATGATGGGCACAACTTCGGGTTCATCTGGCGCTTACTGCCTGATTTGACGTTCCGTGGCTCAACGGCGGCTTCTCCTGTGGCGAACTTCTCACTCTTACCGCTGCAGAACTCTGGCTCTGGGTATAACAGCCCCGCCTCAGTTGGAGGGTCTAATACAGCTCCCGTTGTTCGCACAGCTACTTTGCCAATTGAAGAGTTTACGGGACAGGTCTACACCCGAGTGCGGGGCCGACAGATTTCCATTAAGGTTGAGTCGGACAGTCTGGGGACCACATGGCAGCTAGGTGCCCCGCGTATTGACATTCGTGCAGATGGGCGTCGGTAATGGCTAATGTCCTAACGTCTGAGTACGATCTTAATAAGACCGTCGCGCCGCGCCTGCCTTCGGCTACTACGCAGTATGACCGTCAGTATCAGGATCAATTAAATAACATCCTGCGCCTGTACTTCAACCAGCTTGATAATATTCTGGGCCAATTGGACTGGAATAAGCCAGTTGACTACATTGACTTTGATACGACAGCTTCGCCTACCGTACACCAAACAGGACGGCTAGATTGGGACTCAGATGACGCGACTCTTGAACTCGACATGGAGTATGGAGTTGTACAACAAATAGGACAAGAGACCTATGCCCGCGTGAGTAACAACACCGGGTCTACCATACTTAACGGCACGGTTGTCGGCTTTGCTGGGGCTACGGAGGGCTCCTTGAGAGTAGCACCTTATCTCGCTGATGGCTCACAGTCAACGCTTTACATTCTTGGTGTCATGACCCATGACCTGCCGGATACGGGCCAAAAAGGATATTGCACGGTTTGGGGTTTTGTGCGGGACGTAGACACAAGCGGTTTTAGTCAGGGGGATATTCTGTATGCCTCTCCCAGTACAGCGGGAGCACTGACCAATGTAAAACCTACCGCGCCTAATAATGTTATTCCATTAGCGGCGGTAGTTAAAGTAGGCACTACTGACGGTGTCATATTTGTTCGCCCCACCATTGAACAGCAAAGAAACTACGGGACATTTAATCGGACTACTGATTACGCGCCTGCGCTTGCTAACACTGCGTATGCAATTGAATTTAATACGACAGCCGTCAGCAATGGCGTGTCTCGGGGCACTCCTACTTCACGAATCGTTGTGGCGAATTCTGGGTATTACGACATATCCTGCACTTTGCAGTACTCTAGTAGCAACGCCTCCCAAAAGGACGCTTATGCTTGGATTAGGAAGAATGGGGCCGATATCCCTCAATCCTCCCGCATAACAAGCCTAAACTTGAACGGTGGATACCAGCCGGTTTTAATCTCAGAAGCGGTCTCACTTGCTGCGAACGACTATATTGAGATTATGTTTGCGGCGACTGATACAGCCGTTACGATTAAAGCTGCCCCTGCAACGGCCTTTGCACCGGGCTCTCCTGCAGCCAACTTGATGGTGGAGCAGATTCAACAGTAATGAAACTTCCCATTTGTACTTTGACACACTAAAATACAGCTATGAATAACTTACGCCCAATTGCACAAGCTGTCCGGTCACAAGGACGTAACCAAGATACACAGCTTGTCCACATGACGCCCCGTGAAGTTGCGGGATTGCAGGCGCTTGCTATGGCGCACGGTGGCTCACTAAGTATTAACCCTAGTACGGGTTTACCCGAAGCTGGTTTCTTGTCAGACATTTTGCCTGCTGTTGCTGGTTTTGCTCTTGGTCCAGCAGGTTTTGGATTGATGAGTTCTGGTATGGCAGGGCTTGCTGTTGGTGGTTTGACCGCGTTAACGTCTGGGGATTTGGGTAAAGGCGTTATGGCAGGGCTGGGTGCATGGGGCGGCTCGTCGCTTGGGGAAGGTCTTCTCGGCGCAGGCAACGCTGCTCTTGGGGCGGCTAACGCGCCTACTACTGCCGCAGCAGCGCAAAGCGAGGCAGCTAAACAATACGTAACTCAAGGAGCGCAGCAAGCAGCGGCTGCAAACGCTGCCGCAGAAGTCTCAAAAGCAGAGGCGTTAAAAGCTGGTTTAATGAACCCATCAGGTGTTATTGACCAGATGGGTGGGTTTGGTAAAACGGCAATGGCACTTGGCGCGGCGGGGTCTCCGTTACTACTCTCTCAGCAAACCGCAACTAAAATGCCGGATGTGCAACGTACTCCCGTAAATGTTCCACGATTGGAGTACCGCAGACAGGTAGCGCAGCCACGTCGTGACCCTAATGACACAAGCGAGCAAAACTGGTTTACGGGCCCCGGCTATGTGAAAGTAGGGGAAACTACCTACGGCGCTGAAGGCGGCGCTATTGGTTATGCTCAAGGCGGTGCCCCGATTACAGGCGGCAGACGCGCTATTTTGTCGAATGAAGAGTACCTCAATCAGTATTTTTCTCCTGTTCAAACCGCAACTCAGATGCCCGGAGTTCGCAAGGCTTCTGGCGGTATCGTTTCATTAGCTGATGGCGGGTTGTCCGACTACGCCCCCTATCGTCCCGGTTATAAACCTATGACGCCGGAAGAATTCTCCAAAATGTATTTTGGACAGTCTGCTACACCGACTGGTTTGCCCGGCGGAGTTTCTGGCTATGAGGGGCGTAGAAACTATACGCCGCCAACTGGTGCACAGACGCCATCAACCCCCGGCACTGGTGGTCAGAGCGACATCTTGACCGATGAAAACGGCAAAAAGTATCGACTTGAGTTTGACTCCGCCACCGGTACATACCGCAAGATTTACGAAGCTGAAACCCCCGTTGCAACTACTCCCGGTGCTGGTGGTGCTGGTATTGCGGGTATTGCGGGTGGCGGAGATAGTGCCGGTTCCACAGGTCCAAACTACTACGATAAAATGGAAGCCGAAATTAGAGCGGCTAATCCTAATGCCCCACAAGAAGTTATTGACGAGGCATTGAGGCAGTTGCAGGTAGAAGAACGCGCTAAGATACCCGCACTACTGGCTAAATTAGCCACTCCCGGTGCGCTAGCACTTGATTTGTTTAGAAAAGTTATAGGTGCGGAGCCGACTACGTTGCCTAAAGACCAAGCCGCGCCTGTTGAAAGCCGTAACGTATCCAACATAGTTGGAAAAGACAGCGCAGGTCGTGTGACTGTTACAGACATAAATACAGGACGTGTTTCATACCCCGGCGGCGACGCTTCACCTCTGGGTAATATCGGCAAGAATGCGCCGGGCATTGGTAACATGGAGGATGCGGGCGACGTTACCGGTGCTCCTGAAGGATGGTCGCCTCCTGCTCCTAACCCGTTTGCGGGCCCAACATACGACGAATTTGGCTTAAACGCGCCTGTTTTTGAGACTAATACTAGGGGAATGACGGTAGCGCAAGCTAACGCACAGCTTGGTATTGGCGGTGGTGATAGCAGTGGTGGTAGCCCCGGCGGTAGCATTAGCTATGGCGGAGAGACTTACGGCGGAGATACCGGATATAGTTCCACTGGTGAGAGCTTATTTGCCAATGGTGGTCTCCTATCTCTTGCTGCTGGCGGCATGGCTAAGGGTGGCTTTGTTGTCCCCGCCGACGTTGTTAGTGCATTGGGTAATGGCAGTACTGATGCAGGGTTACGCACACTGCAGGCTAAACTGGGCGCAATCAAGCCAATCAAAGGCAAAGGTGACGGGTTGAGCGACTCTATCCCAACGCACATTGATGGTGTGCAACCCGCGCGGGTAGCCGACGGTGAGGCGTACATTGATCCTAAGACGGTTGCTAAGATTGGTGGCGGTGATATGAAAAAAGGAGCTAGCAAGCTCTACGCCATGATGGACAAAATCCGCAAAGCAGCACATGGTAAGACTGCGCAGCAGCGCAAAGTAAATCCTGCTAAAGTCGTAAAGGCGTAAGGAAACAAAATGGCAGACCAAAACGTTACCCAAACAACTACAACCAGTACGATACCGGACTGGGCGCAGGGCTACTTTACTGGTGAGAAAGGGATTTTCCCTCAAGCCCAAGCGCTTGCTCAACAACCGTACCAAGCATATACAGGTCAGCGAATGGCTGACTTTAGCGGGCTAACCACACAAGCCATGCAGGGTGCTGGAGCTATGACGCCTTCTACCCTCACTACATTAGGTGGCGGTATTGCTGGTGCTGCGGCGATGAACGCCGGTAATGTTAATTACCAAGGCTATCAGCCCGGTCAGTTTACAGGACAAGCGGCAAGCCAATACATGAACCCGTTCATGCAGAACGTGGTGGATATTCAGCAGCGCGAAGCGCAACGTCAAGCGGATATTGCGGGTACACAACGTGGGGCAGGGGCAGTTAAAGCCGGTGCTTTTGGCGGTTCTCGCCAAGCCGTTATGGATGCCGAGGCTGCTCGTAACTTAGCCATTCAAAAAGGTGACATCCAAGCGCAGGGGCTGAACCAAGCGTTTAACCAAGCGCAGCAACAATTTAACACCGAGCAGCAGTTGGCTGAACAGGCCCGTCAATATGGCGCTGGTTTAGGGTTGCAAGGACTGCAAACTGCTATTCAGGGCGCTGGGCAGTTGGGGACTTTGGGTCAGCAAGGCTTTACTCAAGGCATGGACATCAACAAGCTACAGGCTCAATATGGTGGACAGCAACAGGCTCTGGAGCAGGCCAAGCTGGATCAGCAGTATCAAGACTTCTTGACGCAACAGCAGTACCCATACCAGCAATTAGGCTTCTACACCGACATTCTCGGCTCCGGCTTGCGCGGTGCGAGCGGCGTAACCAGTCAAGCCTCTAATATTTATTCGCCCCCTCCAAGTACTGTGTCTCAGCTAGCTGGTTTAGGTACAGCAGCGCTTGGTTTGAGCGGGATGTTTAAGGCTAAGGGTGGTTCAGTGGGCTACGCTGAAGGCGGCTCGGTAGGAACCGGTTTAGCCGATTTGGCAATTTCTAAAATGGCTTGAGGAACAGTATGATTAACGTCAACCAAATCACCGCCAAGCTAGCGACTCTTCCTGATCAGGCGTTGCAACAGTACGCCATGATGAACAAAAACGACCCCTATATTATGTCGTTGGCGTTGTCTGAATCTACTCGCCGTCAAGAAATCCGTAATGCCGCGCAGGGTGCGCAGGGTGGGATGCAAGAGCCGCCAAAAGTAGTCGATCAGGTCGTTGCTGGTATGTCCCCACAACCCGCCCCACAATCAATGGGCCAACCCATGCCTGAAGACGTAGGTATTGGGCAGTTGCCTGCGGGGGATATGGAGTTTGCTGACGGCGGGATTATTTCTTTTGCTGAAGGCCGCGTTATTCCCGGTGCACGAAAGCCAAACGAGTCATTTGCTGAGTATCGTCGTCGGCTTCTCGAACTTGAAAACCAGCGGGCAAAAACTAAAGATGCGGAAGAAGCTGCCGCAAGAGAAGAAGAGCGTAAACGACGTTTAGCCGAGCGTGGCGAACCTGTAATTCCGCCCAGCCCTTTTTTCGACCGCGTGCCATTGCCAAACAGAGACGCGGAAGCCGCCGCCACACTACCCACACCTACCCCAGACCAAAAAGCCAAGACGCAAGCTGCGAAAGAACGCGCAGATGCAGAAGTTGACCGCGCTGCAGCCGCTGGCGAAAGTTACCCAGATGTGCCTGCCGCACGCCCGCTTTACGAACGACCTCCAGAAATTGCAACGGAAGCACCCTCGAAAGCGCCTCCTGCAGCGCCTGAAAAGCCTTCGTTCGTACCCGGCCCTACTGGTATAAATGTGGATGAAACAGGGCTGGGCGCTTTGATGTCTATGGATGACTACCGCAAGCGGTTTGGCATGGACGTACTTGATAAAGAAGCGGCTGGTTTAGAAGCGCAACTAAGAGCAGTAGGTGCAAAAGAGATTAAAGGCAAACAAGACTATTTGTCTGGCATAAAAGAGGATATTGCGGCGCTAGGCGAGTACGGTGTTGACCGCGAAGCTAAACTCAACAAGCAGCTTAAAGAGCTTGAGGGCAAAGAAGACAAGAATGTCAGCATGGCGCTTCTTGAAGCCGGGCTGGCAATGATGGCTGGCACATCCCAGTATGCGTTTGAGAACATCGGTAAAGGCGCTCTGGTTGGCACCAAGGCGTATAAAGAAGGCCTTGATAAAATTGAAGCCAAACGCGACATTCTTGACGAGCGTATTGCTAATCTGATGGACATACGTCGTAATGAAACTCGTGCCAACAAGAAAGAAATTCGCGCTGCCGAAGCGGGTGTTGCCGAGGCAGAAAGCGCTTTGGCAAAATCTTTGTACACCAACACCAAAGACATGCTGGGCATGAAGAAGGACACCGCTAATGCAGCCGCTACTGCTTACGGCAACGATCAAATTGCGCGGGCTAAGATTTTATCTGATAAACAAGTCGCAGATGCTCAGATTAAAGCAGGGGACCGCCGGACCGCCGCACAGATAACTTCTGCTGAGAAACTTGCTGCGATGCCCGGAAAAGATGAACGCCTTTATGCTTCGTTGGCTGATCCAAAATCTGCCGTTTCTATTGGCTTGGAGCGTTATGCTGCCGCGATGGGCAAAGACAAAAGCACAGCTACTCGCGACTTTGTAGACTTTGTCACTGCGGCTACCAAAAATGCTGACCCAACGAATCCGCCTAATATGGACACGTTGCTTCAGCAGTTCTTGGCGGCTCAACAGAGATTGGGGCAGGCTAGAGTCACCAGTAGCTTGCCAAAAGGTGCCCAAGTCACTAAATAACAGGCATAATATCTACACCCCCAGCATCCGGTAGCTGGGGGGAATTGTCAAAATCCGAGGACTTACACTGCTATGGCTAACTATCTACCTCTTCCAGACGGACGTTATTTTGAATTGCCCGAGGGGGTAAAAAGTGAGCAAGAAGCGGTTGCGCTAGCAATGCAGCGGTTCCCGGAATTGTACCGACTCTCTCCGGAAGAAAAAGAACCCGAGCCAGAAACTGGTTTTGTTGCCGGTTTAAAGTCCGGTTTTGAAAGCCTCAAGGGTGATATTGGTGCTATCGGTGCCGGGCTGGGTATCGAAGGTGGGGCGGAATACGCCAAGGCACAGCGGGAAAAAGCCGCTCAAATTGCCCAGACTCCTGAACTAAGCGAAGACCCTTGGGGGTACGTCACCACTCTGCTGGGACAATCTGCCGCTTACATGGCGGCGCCTGTTGCTGGCGCTCTTGCCGTTGGTTCTGCCCCTGTTTCTGGCGCTCTCGGTCTTGGCGCTACTGCTGCTGGCTTGCTCGGTGCCGGTACTGTTTCTGCCGCACAGTTCACGGGTTCTAACTTATCTCGCCAGCTAGAAGAAGGCACCGCCCCCGAAGACCTCAAACTCGGGGCCGCCGTTGCCGCTGCGGTTCCTCAAGCTGCGCTGGATACTGTCGCCTTGAAATTCATACCCGGCGTCAACAAGCTCGTCGGTAAATTTGGGCGTGAGCTGACCAAAGAAGAATCGCTGAAGGCTGCCAAAAAACTGGCTGAAGCCGGGGCTGCAGGGCTGATCAAAGCTGGCGGGGCGAAAACACTTCAAACTGCTGGTATTGAGGGTCTGACAGAAGCTGGTCAGCAGGTATTTGAGCGTATGCAGGCCGGTCTGGACTTGATGGATGAGCAGGCTCGCGGCGAATACATTGACAACTTCGTAGGTGGTGCCACGCTTGGTGGTCTGTTTGGGGCAGGTAGCCGCATCGGCGCCCAAGGCCGTGCTAGAGATGAAGTAGCGCAGGAAGAACAGCGCGTAGCTGCTGTAAAAGCCGCAGAGGAAAAACGCCTAGCTGACGAGGCAGCAGCCGCTGAACAAGCAGCCTTTGACCAGCAAGTTGCAGGGACTATGCAGCAGCAGGTGATTCCCGGAACGGAGCTGGTCGAAGACGTGAGAGACAAAGCTGCCAAGGCAGTACAAGCTGCCGATGAAGCGCAGCTTGCCGCCGAGCGCGAGCGTCGTGGGTATGGTGTCGAAGGGCAACAGCAACTTTATGAGGACTTGTTTAAACAAGCCGATCAACGCGCGGAGGGTTTGCCAGAAGGAGAAGAGCTGATCCAACAGCGTCAATCCTTGCAACGTGTGTTGGAAGACAACCAGCAGCAAATGAGCGATGCGCTTGCTGCGAAAGATATGGAGGCATATAAGCGGCTCCGTGACCAACGCGGAGCTATGTCTAAGGAACTGGAGGCTGTTGACGCGCAGTTGAAAGAACTTGGTGTTGAAGATCAGCAGCAGCAATTACAGTTGCAAGAACAGATCGCCAAAGAACAAGCCAAGCTGTTCAACATGGCTGGCCCCGGATTCGATCCTGACAAAGCCGCGCGTATTGAAAAGCGCATTGCCGATTTACAACAACAAGCGCCCCAACAGGATATGTTTGGCGCAGCCCCTCAGTTGCTGGATTTGAATGCCCGGAATGAACAAGCTCGTAGAGAGGCAGCGCAAGCAGAACTGGATGCCCGCCAAGCCGATTTGTTGGGGACTATTCCTAAACGAGAAAAAGCTGATCCGCTGCGTCTGCTGAAACAGGCAATGGAGGTCGATGACGCTACTCGCAAAGAGCAGGCGTTTGATGCGTTGTTTGAGAACGTGTTTGATAAAGATCAGCCCCGTGCTGTTCCTGTGCCTGAAACAATTACTCCTATGCCGCGTTTGGATTTCAAGGCGGCGAACAACCAATTTAACGGGATGCTTAAGAAAGTCGAAACGCTTTCCAACAGCATGCTGGCTTCAAACCGTGAAAAAGCAGACAAAGTTCGTGACGATATTAACGACATTCGACAAGGCCCAAACAAATATTTAAAGCTGGCTTTTGATGCCCGCGCTGAACAAGACACGGCTTTGAATCGATTTGTAGAGATGCTAACTGAAATTCGAGCAGGTGTGTATTTTGGCGGTGCGGGGCGCGCCCCAGAAGCCTCCGTTAGTACGCTTGAAGGGCTGAAAAAACAAGCTAACGAAGCTAAAGCTGCGTATGTTCGTGGTGCTCTACAAGAAGCTGCGTTGCACCGTCGTGCTGAAGGCCGTCCTGAAATTACGGTGGATGAGGCTTTGAAAGCCGCTTCTGATATGGATGCCGCCTTGAGCGATGCCCTTGAAGAAATTAGCACACGCGCACCAGCAGATCGCAGCGACGCCTACAAAGAGACGCGTATTGTTCTCCCCGCCCAGATGCGTAGCGGGCAGGTTGTTCAGTCTGCCGTGCTGGAGACTCGCGATTCTCGTCCGTTAGAAGAGCGCCCATTTGGTGCCCCTCGTGCTGCGCAAGAAGTCATTGTTGACGGCTTAAAGGTGCTGCCTAAAATTCGCGACAGTTTGATTGGCGGGCGTCAAGTTACGGCTGTTAAACCTGTATTGCGCACCCAGTTTGCGCAACAAGAAGCGCGGGAGACAGCCGAAGCAAGAGGAGAAACTGGCGGAACTCCACAACAACAACTTCGTCGTCGGAGAAATTATGTCGCAGGCTTGATTAATAGAGCTTTAGAACGCGATATGCCAGAACGTATCCGCACTGCGCTTGAAAAGGCTTTAGGTGTTATCGAAACTAAAGATGCCACACGCGCACGATTGGTAGACGCGCTAGAGGGTAATTTGCCTGACAATATTCGTGCGTCAATGGAAGCGGCGTTAGATGCTATTGATAAGGGCGTGCCGTCAACAGCGTTACTAGATGCAGCAGAAAACCAAGCGTCTCGAATAATCAGAGGTGCGGACTCCGGCAAAGTAAGCCGAGACATCACAACCAAAACTAAAGAAGTTGCCCCCGGTTCTAGGGCTGTTTCGCCACCCAGTAAACAAGGCAAAAGCGCAGTACCTCCACTTCTGATTTCTAGAGAACGCGTTACTGGCACCACAACGGAAGAGGGCACTATTGGCTTTGAGGCGGTGCAAGAGCTTGAGGAGGCTTTACTACCCGCAGGCACAACCGCTATTGATCAGCGTGAAGCTGGACAGAAGTCTCTGTTTGCTGGACCTGCCGACAAGCGCCGTGAAGAACGGGAACTTGGTGTTATTCGTCGCAGCTACGACGCCTTAATGAAAGCTCCGGCTGTACGTGCGGGTCGTGAAGCGGCGGAAAAAATTGCCGGACGTGTGCGCATGCTAAAAATAGCGCAGGATGCAGCAAAGCGTTACACAGATGCGCAGGTTGAGCTGCAAGAACAGATTGCAGAGATTCGTCGCCGAATTAGTGAATCTGATTGGATGGTGGGGGCGTCTCTCAATAAGTTGTCTGCTAGTAACTTCATCAAACTTACGCCAGCAGAGTACGTACCGGTTATGACGAAGTACAACGCGATGGTGGAAGAAGTCAATAAACAAAACCAATTGCTGAAACAAAAACGTGCGGAAACAACAGCAGGTTTGACAGCGCAAGTAAAAGCACTGGAAGAACAACAAAAACGCGTTAAGGAAGGCGCTAAAAATTTCTTTGCTGTTTTTGCTAAAACCGACCCTTCTGTTTTTGCTGACCCTGTGCTTGCCTCTGAGCAGTCTTCGGCAGAAGCACTGTTTAACCGTCGCACTGAACTGCTGAACCAACAGCGCAATGATTTACAGGCAGCGGTTGATGCTGCCATGATGCGCGTAACTGCCGAAATGCGTGCAGCAAAAAATGACCTTATTAAACAAGCTGATGCGCTTGAGCAACAAGGAAAAGAAGCCATTCTTAAACTTGAAAAAGCTCGCGAAGCTGCGGCAGAAGAGGGTGTCAGCAAAGAAGGGTTAAAAGTTTTTGCCGACACTGAGAAAAAACTTGATGCACTAAACGACGAAATACTGGCTTTGCGTAAACGTGCTGCTGAAGATATTGAAACAACGGCAATTGTTGCAGAAGCCACTCGCGACACGCTTGTGCAGTTTGAATTTAAAATTTTAGAAAAATACGAGAAAGAACTTAAGCGGGCAAAAGACAAGTTAGAAGTCGAACGCTTAACAACCGCATCGACTGAACAACGTAGGCGAGCGGCTAAAGCTGAAACTGCTGCACGTTTGGCTAAAGAAGCAGCGGCTCGCGAGCAACGCGCAGTAGAACAGCGCCTGCTTAAGGGGGAAGGCATTGATCGTATAAAAATTACAGGCGGTAAGAAACCTGATACTCCTCTAGTAAATGAAGACGCTGTTCGTTTCCAGAAAATAATGAATTCTGTGGACGACGTTTTGGAAGAGCGCAAGGCCGCTAAGGGCAAACGCGCTATCGGTCCTGTTACCCGTACGCAGTCGGCAGCCCCCGCATCAATGCGTGGCGGTACTGAAGAAAGTAAAGCAGGTCTGGGGCGTACTGGAACAAGCCAGCGTCTTAGCGAAGCCCGGGGTGTTAAACAGAAGGACGTGCCGATTACCCGCGCTGAGATGGCAGCTCCTGCAGACATGTCTGTGGAAGAATTTGGTAAGTTGTCACTCGAAGAACAAACCGCTGAGTTGAACCGGCGCCAAATGAAGGCCGATCTAAAAGCTCTTGACACGGCTAAACGTACCATCACTAGTACGCGCGGTACTAAAGAACAGATTGCTGAAGATAAGCGGATTGCAGAAGAAGAGTATGGGATTGATGTATCTAAGCCGAAATGGCGTCAAAAACTCCGCGCAGAAATAGCAAAAGAAGATGCGATAGAAGCGGAAAAAATAGCATCAATGCTGACCAAAGGCAAGAAATCTATTGCCGACGTTATGGACGAAGACGTTGATGCTGCTGAAGACAACTACCTGCGGGAAAACTCTGCGGCTTATGACACGCCGTCATTTACCAAAGTAAGGGTGAATGTTATCCGCGCGCTTCAGGCAGGCGATGCTGTAAAAGCCGCCGAGTTGCTAGCCGAAAGTGGGTCTGACCCGTTGACTCGCAAACTCGCAGGTATGCTGGCACAGCTGCTCGGCGATACAAAAGTGGAAATGGTTTCTGACCTGTACGTTGATGGGAAGCGTGCGGCGGGTAACTACATGGCCCGTAGAGGCGTGCTGCAGTATGATGTAGACGCTGTTAGCGAAGAGACCATCCTGCACGAGATGATCCACGCGGCTACTCTGCGTGCCTTGAAGGCCCCGATGGAGACGTTGACCGCCGCGCAGCAAGCCGCCCGTAAAGAACTGGAGTCAATGTTTGCTTCGTTGAAGGGCAACACTCGTCTTGCGCGTGAGTACGGCATGACAGATGTCTCTGAGTTTGCGTCTGAGCTGCTGTCCAACCGTGTGCTGCAAGAGAAGTTAGCAGGCGTCAAGTGGAGCGGTGGTGGCAACTTCTTCACTCGCTTCATTAACAAGTTGCTGACGTTCTTGGGCTTTAAAGAGAGCGTTGACTTTAGGAACAAAGCTACACAGAACATAATCAACTTGTTCGAGCGTGCGATGCCCATGACTGAGGGCAGGCAGATTGAAAACGCAGCCTCCGTGCTGCGCGGTGTGTTTCCCGGTACTGCGCCGACAGCTTTTGGTGGAGTTTCGCCTGAAGCACAAAAAGCCACTTTATCCGGTGTTGCTCAGACGCAATCCAAAGCACAGCGTATTCAAAGCGCGTTTCTTAGCGATGGTTTAAAGCTCTCACTGCGCACGCAGCTGTTGGATCGTTTTGCTCCTATCGAAGAGTTATTACGCAAGGGCGTTGCGCGAGGCAAACTAGAGACCATGCGCATGTTCCAGACACTTTTCTACTTACGTTTTAGTGAGAATAGTAGTCAGTATGCGGCTACTGCTGCGTCTGTGGGCGGTCTTGAATTACGTTATAACAAAGACGAGAGCAGCTACACCTTTGAAGAAGTTGAGGGCACAAGTATTTTTGATATGGCGGCAACGCTTGCAGAAGCGGAAATTGGTAACGAGACTTTTGCGGAAACAATGCTGACTAAATGGTTGGCTGGCTTCCGTGCAGGGAACAAAGAGATTGGTTGGGACAAACTGGATTTGCGCGATCCCGCTAAAGCCAAAGCCGACTGGGAGGTAATTAATCGGGACGTTCAAAACAACCCAAAAATAAAAGCGGCTTTTGAAAAAATACGCAAAGATTACCGCGATTACAACGGTCGGTTGCTTGATCTTGCCGTTGCTACTGGCGCAATAACTCCCGAAAAAGCTGCCAATCTTAAGAAGTTGGACTACGTTCCTTTCTATCGGGATCGTGGCGACAGCCTTGAGATGTTTATTGACAAAGAGCACACCATTCTTATCGGCGATTTGAAGAATCAGCCCTATTTGAAAGAGCTTGTTGGTGGCGAAAAAGAAATTCTGCCTGTTTTTACCAGCGCACTGCAGAATACCAAGATGCTTGTTGATATGTCGATTCGTAACATGGCAACCAAAGACACTGCCTACTCGTTGATGGAGTCTGGGTATTCGGTGGTGCGCGATGGTAGCGGTCCGGCTTTACCAAACGTTGTTCGTTTCTTTGAGAAGGGCCAACCTAAACACGCAATTGTTGGTGAGTGGAAGAAAGACCCCAAGACGGGCAAGCTCGAAATGACCAGCGATATTATGGACGGTGTGCCTGCAGATTTGCTGGTCAAGGGCATGAGCGGTATCAAAGCTACGATACCTGCGGCAGTCAGGGCGCTTGCATTCCCTGCAAAAATCTTGCGTCGAACAGTAACGGCTCTTCCTACCTATGCGTTCCGACAGATTATTCGTGACTCAACCGCCGCTTGGATCACAACGGGGTCCGATGCTACGCCTATACTGTCCGCCACAAAAGAGTTTGCCAAACTAATGCGAAAACAAAGCGAGGCAGGTAAAAAACTCCAGTCGGCGGGCGCTATTAGCACAAACGTATTTACCGGTGATAACGAAGATATTGCGGTGCTTGTGCGTCAATTGGCAAAAGGCAAAAAGAACTTAAGTTTAAATAGCTTGTGGTCAAGTGCCGAAACGCTTTCAATGAACGCTGATGCGGCAACTCGGGCGGTCTTATACAGCAACTACCGGGCTAAAGGGCTGACGCACATGCAGGCGGTACTTGGCTCGCTAGAGTCTATGAACTTCGGGCGTCATGGCGTGTCGCCTAGCATGAAGATGGTTTCAATGATGATCCCGTTCTTTAATGCACAGATTCAGGGTTTGGATGTTTTGTACCGCACGGCAAGAGGTAAGTCTCTGTTTGAGGGTACTGAGACAGCAGACAAAGCCATGATGAAAGTACGCCAGACAATGCTGCGTCGAGGTCTCATGTTGTCTGCAGGCACAATAGCTTACGCCGCACTGATGGGGGATGAAGACCCGTACAAAAACGCTACGTTAGAACAACGTGCGCAGAGCTGGTTTGTTCCGTTCCCCGGTACCGACGCGTTCTTCCGTATTCCCATCCCGTTTGAAATTGGTCTGGTCTTTAAAGCACTGCCAGAAATTATATGGAACGTAGCTACGACGGATGATAAAGCCGCCCCAGCTGCTAAAGCCTTTGGTTCTCTGCTATGGCAACAAACACCGTTTTCAATTCCACAAGCATTCAAACCTGCAATTGAGGTAGCCACGAACTACTCTTTCTTTACAGGTGCGCCGATTGAGACAGCGCGTATGCAGAACTTGGAAAAGAGCGAGCGTTTCAATACCTACACGCCAGAAGCGGCTAAGTTTCTTAGCTACATACTTGGTAACGTTGTGTCTCCCGTGCAGGTAGAGTACTTGGTGCGGGGGTACACTTCCACGCTTGGGGCTATGGTGTTGGCAGTTCCCGATCTGTTAGCTCGCCCCCTCCTGTCGGATGTTGAACGCCCAGAACGTTTAATTACTGAGTACCCCGGGCTTAGTTCTCTGTTTCAGCCTGCTGATGGGCGCGGGGTTATCAGCGAAGCGTTTGATCGGATTGAGGATTTCCAGCAGGCCAAATCTACATACAACAAAATGATTGAAGAGGGGCGGCAAGCCGAGGCTAAAGCGTTTGCTCAAAAGTATGCGACTGAAATGGCGGCAAACTCTATAGGCGGCTCGTTCCGTCAAAAGATGGGGGAGTTGGCAAAAATAAGGCGTGCGATTGCCGGATCGACAACACTCTCAGCCGCAGAAAAACGTGAACGAATCACGCAAGTAAAGAAACTAGAGATTGAGCTGGCTAAAAGGATCAGGGCAATCGAATAAACCAGACGCCGAGTTTGCCATCCTTGATGCCGGGGATGGCTTTTACTCTATATCGAAATGGGAGCGCGGCTTTGAGTCCGCGCTCCCTGATCTTCTCCACGTCTAGCCCGGGGACAAAGAATCCCTCACCCTTATTCAAAGTCTGCCACGGGTAGTGAATTACCATCTAGTTCTTCGATCTTACGGGTTATGTGCATGACGTTTACGCGCATGTTCGGGCCCTTGGTCCGCGCCAGCATGTCCTTCTTGATGTAGTGGATGCTGCCTTTAAACGCCTCCTCAAGCTGCTTCTTGAAATCTGAATAGCCAAAGCTCATAGCCACGCAGTGCTGTTTCAGAAGCTGTTCTTCCAAGAAGTATTCGACATACCCCCCGGCGGCGACCTCATGCTCGACCCGTCCTAACACCTTACTGCGAGTGATTGAGGCGTCAATGGTCTCACCGCTACCCCAGCCAGCCAGAATACCCTTGTCGCTACCCTTACGGATGACGATAAAGTTGCCGTAGTTCTCCCGGGTGTAGGCGTTCAGGACATCCTCAGCGGTGCGCACATTCTTACGCAGGACGCCACGGGCTTTCTTAACTAGGTTGTGCAGAGCTTCCACGATGTTCTTGACTGGCACGTTCAGCAGGTTGGCGTACTTCGGACCCGTCAGGATGGCAGATGCCACAGAGCAGGTACACGCGGCATGCCAGTAGCGCTCGTCATCCACAAATTCCATAACCGTCTTGAGCTTGGCGTGGACTTTATCCATGACTTCTTGGACAATATCTTGATGGGTAACTATCCAGCGAACCCACGCCTCGCCAGCTACGCCGTAGTTCTGCCGCACATTTTTCAAGATAACCCGGTCGCTATCAGCCCACTCCAGAGCCACGTTGGGCGTCCACTCCAGCATACGCAGCAGTTCCCCGTTGGAACTGTGTTGCCGCGCACCAGACATATAGTCGGATAAATGGACGTTGGAGGTCAGGGTACAGCTCGTGGACCATGTGCTGTTGTTGAGGCGCTCTTTGTTGGCGCCGCTCTCCATCCTGTCCTTACCCTGCGCTTCTGAAACGTCGAAGATAAACTCCGGCGCCCACTCCATGTCCTTGCGGCTTTTGCTGGTGATTTCGTCAATCAACAGGGGCATACTGTTGAGCAGCCCCAAGCGGTTTTGCATGGCTACGGGGGAGGTACTCTTACTGGTACGGTACTTGATCGGATGCCCCCACACGCCCGCCTTTAACTCCAACGTCAACGACTTACCCGTACCCGACTCGGTTGAGCCGATGTGCCAGACAAAGCCGTCATAGTCTGTGAAACGCATTAGGGAAGACCCGAACGAGTCCAGCGCAATTGCCAACATGGTGTTCATGTTTCGCTGAACCAGCAAGTCCCACGGTTTGCGCCAGTTCTCTAGGCTACCTGCGTGGTTGGTGTTGCGGTTGATGTTCTCCAGCCCGGGCATTGGCACCGTGGTCTCGCGCCCGTCTTTGGTAAATACTCGGTTGTTATAGACGAACGAGCCGTCTTCTTGCCAACCACACTGGGTGGGTACTGTGATTGCTTTCTTTGTCATAGATGCGTCTTCGACTGCTCCCCGAACGTAATCAAATAAATTGTTGTCATTGCCTTTCCCAAAAGACGCAATGATGTTTTGAGACGCCAAGACTTTGACGGTTTCGTCTTTGCTGACCACCGCTTTTTGTGGAAGGATGACCGTTACCGCCCCATCGGGACGGTTCGCTGCTAGGTGAACGATGTGCTCCCCCTCTTGTTTCAGAATATCCACCACAAACAAGTCGTACGGCAGGATGGGGGTCTGCTTCTTGGTCTTGTTACCCTGTGCGTCTTCAATCTCTACCTCCTTGTACACGCCGCCGTTCTGCCCATAAGTGAACCCACGGGGTGCGTGGGGGCGGGTGACCACTTGTTGCTGTGCCGCCGGAGGGGCAACGTCGATTGCGTCCTCAATCTCATCCAACGGCTCTGGTGGCGAGGGTTCGTGGTTTAGGACAATTTGTTTCTCAGAGTCGTCAGTCCGAACCACCCGCCCCAGAATCAGGGGGTTGGTAATCTTGCCACGGTGCGGACAGGTACCACAGATGCCGGGGTTCTCGCTATCGAGCTTCTCGCAGGAATACGGACCTTTAATATCTATGATCTTCTGGTGCATCCGCTCGTGGTCATACGGGTGCAGATCGCTTAACCAGACCGCATACCCGGGTCCGTCTGAGCAGCACTTAGTCCACGATAGGAGCGCTCGCCAGATCGGCTCTTTGCCGTCCTCTTGGGCGTTCTCTACGTAGTCCTGAAGCTGTCCGCACCCAGTACCGGCGACTGTCTTGTCCCAGATTTGCTCGAAGCTGGTATCGGCGTTGTCCAGCAACTTGACCTGCGTAGCGTTGGGGTCTCGCTTGGGGCGAGTACCGCCAATATCCACCATGCGATTGGGGAGCGGCTTAAACTCTTCCCGCAACTGTGAATCTATACAGTTAGCCAAGTCCTCAAACTCAAACCGCCCTGCCGTAGACATCAGCTTAACGGGACGAGGGGTGCCGTATTTCTTCTTAAAGTTGGTTGTGCCGGGGATACGCAGAACACGGGCGGCATCAGCCGTTACCGCCATGTCGATCTTCATACCCTCTTGGACGCACAGCCGCTTTAACTTCTCAGCAACAGGTTTCCAAACATCTATCTCTAGCTCTTGGGTCAGGGGCCAGTAGCAGTGAATACCGCCACCAGAAGCCACCACCCACGGCGCACCAAACACGTCAAGTCCAGTCTTCTTAAGGAACGCATCGAGTGCCAGAGCTGCCGCCTTCTTTGTGGTGTACCCGTCCATGTCGATGAACAGGGATTTGATCACCTTGGCGTTGACAGCCTCTCGCTTGCCCGGCTCTTTGAACGTAGCCAGCGCAAAGAATATGTCGGCTTTTTTATCAAGCCAGCGGTCTATGTGGGGTTGTGCTTCATTTATGTTCTCCAGAAATTGATGTTCTTTTCTTATTGTCAGTTCCGCTACGCAGTAGTGCCCGTTACCCGGGGACGGCAGAACCTCCGCTAAAAACTCAAGCGGCGTCATGGCAGTCCCTTTGATTAGTTGTCGAACAGGTCTTTTGTGTGCGTGTCTTTTACTTGACGGGGTTGGTCTGGGGTCAGTGCCAATCTAATAACCAGCTCTTCTACCCACTCTGGCGGGAGGTTTTTGAAGCCTTGAATCGTTGCGTAGTTGACTAGTTCTTCGTTTGTCAGAGTGCGCGGTTGAATGCCTTGCATGCTTTTCTCCAAGCCTCATCGGCGGTTGTACATGTTTGAAATATGCTAAGAAGTGTCTTAACGACTGGACGGTAGGCAACAAACACCTCCCCGCCATGAAACCAGTTGTAGACAGATTGCCGGGTAGCTCCAGACAAGTCTGCGATCTTTGCCACAGGAAACTCCAGATGCACCGCCCACCTCCCGAGCTGGTTACCCAGCGTCTTAGGCGCCTTCTTAACTGCTTGTATAGTTTGTTGTGAGTAAGCCATCGTAACGGGGGCCGAAGCCCCCTTTCTCCTTATTCGTCGTCCCAGTCATCGACCATGTCGGCTAAGGATGCCTTAGCAGTCGGCACGGCGCTTGGCTTCTTGGTTTCCTTACGCACGGTTGGCTCGTCGTCATCGTCCTCCACCTCTACGGTGGCAGCTTTGGCTTTCTTAGCCTTGGGTGCGGGGGCTTCTTCCTCTACGGGGGCTGGACGGGTACCTTCGATAGCCAAGGGCTTAGATACTACACCATCCTGCTTGGCGACCGTCATAGTGATTGCCCGAATAGCGGCGTCTGATTTGCTTTGATCTACGATGCCGGGGCGCTCGTCATCAGTCAGCCAACGCACAGGCTTGAAGAACAGCTTGGGGCTCTCTGACTTTGTATCGAACTTCATACGGGTAACGAGTTCAGAGGGGTCGATGTTCTGCGCGACCAGATAACGGGCGTATGCCTGCAAGGGACGCTCATCGCCGTTCTCCTTACCGAACACGCTCGTAGCTGGCAGAGTTAACTGCATGACATCGCCTTCCATATCGTTGGCGAGCACTACGGCAATGCGTTGCTGGTAACGGCAAGCGCGGCTATTACCCTGACCCGATCCGGCGATGTTCTGGACACACTCAGCGCAACGTGACGCTTGGCGGTTCTCTGCATCAGGGGAGGGCTTCTCACCATCGGGCGACCAGCAGTCAGGCGCAGAGACAGTCGCCGCATCGTAGCTCTTGGCGTAGAACACACGGCTGACTTTGGGTGCGGCATTCACAATCACTACGTCAAGATAGCGCTCGTCAATTGCAGCAACTTCTTTACCAGAAGCCAGCAGACGGAACACACCACCTTTGATAGAGATGCGCTTGCCACCACCGCCACCACCAGAGCCACCAGCTAGCGCCTTGGCAAGGTCAGACAGTTCGCCACGGTTCTTTGCGAACGCAGGCAATTTTGATGGGTTAAAAGGAACAACTTCACTCATTTCACTTCTCCTTAGTTTGAGGGCTTACGGACAGAAATCGAATACTCAGTCAACGAGTTCAATCCGGGGGGAACGACGCCGGGGTTTTCCTCAAGGAACGTAGCCATGTTGATCTGCGCAACGCGCTTCTCAAGCAAGTCTACGGCGTCATGTTCCATGATGAATTGTTTAAAGCTATCCCAATCGTTAGTGCTGTACTTTGTGTGTTTAGCCAACGATACGGTACCGCTATTTGTACGCATGGATGTTGTACCCAAGCGCAGCATCTGATCTTTCATGGCAATTTTGAGTTGATCTAGTTTGCCTTCTAGTTCTGCAATCTTACCTTCGTACTCGCGGCTCAGGCGTTGCTTCTCGTCGCGTATCTTTCGATACACCCGCGCCAGCTTATCCATTGGTATTTCTGCGGATTCTGCTTCTTCTGTCATTTGCTTCTCCTTGTCTAATGTTTGACATCATACAGGTTTTCTGTATTCGTGCAAACTGTTTTTAATTTTTTATTTCACTATCGAACAAGCTAACGAGTAACGAGTTGTCATCAACTTTGCTACTCATCGCCTTGAACAATTTCTTCTCAAGCGGACTTGATTCTATATGCACCACGGTGACTTTGTCTGAGTCTTGCCCCTTACGATCCGCGCGTGCAATACATTGGATGTACTGTTCAACACTCATCAGCGGACCAAAGAAAACAACAGTATCAGCGGCGGTCAAAGTGATGCCGTGTGCGGTTGCTTGAGGTTGCATGACAAGCACGCGTATCGTGTCGGTTGTCTGGAAGTCGCGGATGATCTGACCACGTTTGCTCGCCGACACATCGCCATGAATCTGCGCTACCCCCACGCCCTGCTTGGTCAGGTGTTGGGTGATTGTGTCAATGCTGGAGCGGAACAACGCAAAGATAATAACCTTGCGGTTGGTCTCTTCCAAAATCTCCCCCAACACATTGAGGCGCGGCGCGGCATCAAACTCGACAACCTCTTTGTCATCCGTGTATGCGGCGCCGCACGAGATTTGTAGCAGCTTGCTAACCGCAACCCCAGCGTTGACAGCACTGATCACTTCACCCGCCGCCTTGACCAGCATCTGCTCTTTGAGCATGTTGTAGTACTTGGTTTGTTGCGAAGTCATCGGCACCTCGCGCGTCATGGTGATAACTGGCGGCAAGTCAAGACACTCGGCTTTACTAAAACGTATTGCTGGTTGAAGTGCGTCGAACACAGTATCACGAGCGGTTGCTTTTGGCACCCACTTGAACTGCGTAACTTTGTACATAACCTTGTCACGCCACGCCGTGTAGAACTTAGGCACCCCGCCGGGATTCACGAGCTTTGCCAAGCCGTACGCATCAACAGGCGACTGCGATGCGGGAGTACCCGTCATCATCCACAGATAGGTCTCGGGCTTAATGATTGACGCCAACGCCTTCCATCGCCGCGTAGATGGATTCTTATATGCGTTAGCCTCGTCAACGATAACCAAGTCAAAACGACCGTCATTGTTGATCTCGTTTGCAATCAAGTTCAGCCCATCGTAGTTGGCAATCACGATCTCGTAGTCACCCTGAATCATTTCGATGCGCCGCGCAGCTTGCGCATGGTGGGCAACAATAGCCGAGCGATGAATCACGCTACTGTTTATGTCGCCCATCCACGCGCTGTGCATGATAGACAGCGGACACAGAATCAGCACACGGCGAACCTCGCCACGTTGCATCAAGTAGTCAGCCGCCCACAACGCAGACAGCGTCTTGCCTGTACCGGGGTCATTGAAACAAAACGCACGACGATATAGCGTCAGGAAAGCCGAGGTCTCTTTTTGGTGAGCCATTGGCGTAAACTTCCCGGGCCAATCGTAGCGTCTTGTGATTGGTGATGGCGCATGCTTCACGCCAAGGTTGCGAAGTACTCGGGTCTCGTCCAAGCCCCAGTAAACGGCAATATCATAGATGCCGTCTTTCTCCGCAACTATTCTGTGCTTTGGTATGACGCTGTACTTAGACGGATTGCGAGTCCGCAAGACTAGCGCCTTGTCATTTACGATCTGCATTGCTTCTCTCTTTATGGTTTGCGGCACACGTACTTTGCGCGGTCCGTCAAAAAATGTTGTTGTATGTAACCTCTTTGCCTAAGTCTGATGAATGCGTCATAGAAAAAGTCATCCTGATTGATGGTGTCTTGATCTACCCACGCATCTCCGAAACGTACCAGCCACAGATCAGCTAGTACGTCAATCGGCACGTCATCATTTGACGGAGCCGTCTGCATTCCTTTTATATGATCGGTTTGCAGTCGCGCTCTTAACGCGAATATTGCTTCTAGTTGAGGCGCCGCCTTTTGAAAGGGGCCGTTTGTGATCGACATCTTTGCCATCTCCTTTATGAACGAGCCCTTCTCTCTCCATCATGCGGCGTGCTTTGTTACGAGCAGCGCGTTTCTTTTTAACTGCGGGTGTCCCATCGTACTGTTCGTACTCTTTTTTATAGGGACGGGGTTTGTTTACGTAAGGCATTTTTAGTCCTTAATGATGCGGGTTAAATTCACAGCCCTTAACTTGACACCACTTACACAGGGGCGTTTGGTTAGGGTTCCAAACATTGTTCTCAAAGCACGCCTCTAGTCTAGCGGTTCGCTCACGATAACGCCACCATGCCGCGTCTTTTTGATCGCGTGTCATCTGCATCTTGACCATGCTGTTCTTGACAATAAACAACAGGGCTGAGTTGACCTTGCGGATATGGGGGTAGTGCTCAAACACCATGATGGACATCAGGATTAGCTGGTCACGATCTGGATACCTGTCGTTCCCTGTCTTCCAGTCCACCACCCACGCCGTCAGGTTGTCGTCGTCAATGATCAGCATATCGGCTATACCCCGTACCCACACGTCCTTGGCTTTCCAGTCGGTAGGCTTCAGGTCTACGGTGAGCGCCATCTCCTGCTCTGCTAGCTTACGTCCCGGTTTTGCTAACAGCTTGTCAACAACAGGCTTAAACTGGCTGTGCTCTGGCGGTATCTCTTTGCCGTCCCGAATGTAGAACTCCAAGGACTCGTGTACTTGGTTTCCATAACGGGTTGCCTCGGTCTCTTGGAACGGGTAGTTCTTCAGAACTTTGACCTCATGGTAGCGCCTAGCGCACCCCTCAAAGTCTTTTAGGGAGCTATGGCTCCATGCAGGTTTTTTCATCAGAACTCCGCAGAAAGGATGGCGTCATTGAGACGGCGAGCAAAGGCGGTTACAAACTTCTCGTCACGCGTCAGGGAGTGGTTCATGTCGTGCAGTATGGCGTGGGTTAGCTCGTGCCAGAACGTCTCGCTACGTTCTCCGTCTGCCAGTTTGTAATTCAGAGCGTGGGTTGCCACATCAATAACCTTTTCCGTGTAATCAATCTGACCTAGACATTTGGTAATCTCCTTTGGCTGATTGATTGTGTATATTGATTTGCCAACCTCAATAGTTTTTGGTAATAACATTTGCTTCTCCTAGTTTTTAGCTAATCCATATCGGCGGTGTGCGCCACCGTCAGCGTCCAAAGGTATGCCCGGCATATACTTCGGCTCCATAGTCATCTGCGCCAAGACCCAAGTCTTCGCGTCAGACACTTCTTCGTCTGGTACAACGGCGATTAACTCGTCGTGCACCGTGCCCTTGATGGGGTATCTTTTCCCCACTCGGAGCATCCCATCCGTCATAACGATACGCGCTGTTCCTTGAACAATGTTGTTCGTTATCTTGCCCGGATAGAGCTTGGTAGCGTCTGGCCCGTATACCCACTGGCTCCTACCGTTTTCATCCTTAACTTGTCGTAAATTCGGATACAAGAGCCGCATGCCGTTGGGCAATACGATCTCCTCTTTTCTGAAAGTGATACATTTATACACCACTTCTTCGCCGCCTGCAAGCGATTTAACAAGCAGCTCTGCGCACATATTCCAGAACGATACGACAGGCCATGCGGTGCTCCGGTAAATGTCGATGATCTTCTTTGCCGCTACGGCATGTGTTAACAAATCATCAATAGAGCAGGTGTGCGGTATGGCTTCCAGCTTCGCAACGTTTTCTTCGTTGTTGACAAACTTCTCCACGTAATCCCGATCGACGCCCAGCTTCTTGGCAAAGTCTTTCGTGTACATAACTGGCGGTGCGCCAAGGAAGCCGGTCAGTAACTGCGCCGCAAAGGATGCCCAGCCCAAGCCGTAGCCACAGCCCAGAAGCGCCGACTTAGCAGACTGCCGCAGATCAGGGTGGCTCTCTTTGGTCATCCCCGGAATGTTGAACATCTGTGCACCAAACGCCGCGTACGGGTCGCCGCCTTGCTTAAAGATCATAAGCATGTCTTCATAGTCCGACAGCCATGCCAGAACACGAGGCTCGATCTGAGACAAGTCACCAACAACTAGCTGATGCCCCTCTGGTGCCATGATGGCTTTGCGTAGGAACGAGCCGCGCTTAAGGTTCTGCATGTTGATGGCGCTGCCCTTGGATGCCGTCCATCGCCCAGTTGCCGCTCCGTAGTAGCTCAGAGGCACAGGCAGAGGTCCGCGCTTACTGATGTCGAGGAACCGTTGGGCACGGGTACGTTCGGTTGTTGACTTCACCGCTAGGCGAGCCTCACACAGCGCCGCTACGTCCTCGTTGTCTCCATTGAGCAGGGCTTGGAACAGGGCGTCGTTCTTGGCAAGTGCCAGCGTTTCTTTGCCTGTTGTCTTACTGACTTTCTTTGGTGGGGGCACACCCATATTGATCAGGATGTCAGCAAACATCGGGTTGGATGCCAGCTGCTTTTCTTCTACACCAAGACGTTGCAGTAAACCCTCACGGCGTGCCTTCTCATCAACCAGCGCCTGCTCAAGCATTGCACTATCCAACTTAAGCATGGGCTCGGTGTACATCTTGAGCGTCATGTCGATCAGTCGTAGCTCCGATCTAGGGTACCCCACCGATAAACGCGTGAAGATTTCTTCACACAAATACACATCATGTTTGCAGTACTCAGCGAGCTCTCTTTCCATCTCTGGAGAAATGTCGGCAAGCCCATTAGTCGAATAAACGGCTTTGCCTTTAGCGGGCAGTCCGAAATCTTCTGCCAATTTCGCGAGGGAGTTGCCAACCTCCACACCGCGTAAAGCTCGCGCCATTGATAGGGTATCGAATATGAATGCCGGGGATACGCCATACCGCCATCCCAGTATTGAAACATCGAATTGTGCATTGTGCGCAAGCACTGCGGTTCGTCCCCAATCGATTCCAGAAACGTACTCAGGTATGTCGCATCCTCTAACCCATTCAATTGGTTCGTCGCTTCCGTATACATGGAAGCAAGCTCCGAAGTCTCTAAATTTTTCATCGCGTATGTACTCCTCCGTAGTTATCTTGCTCAACGTAAAGGACTTGCTATCCCAGTACGTCTCGAAGTCAACAGTTATGATTTGGTCAAATAACTTACTCAATTCATCATCTCCTTTGGTGGCGCGTCTTCCATCACGGCGCAGTTGAATAGCTCGTAGCCCTCGCCAATGAGCTGCGCTATTTCTAGTTCGTTGGCATTGACTGCCATTACAGACACCGTGTCTTCTCGGTCGATCAACCACACAGCTTTTTGGTGCTCGGTTATGCACGCGGCTAAGATGGCACACATACCAGCGAAGCGTTCTTTGTCGTCTTCCGACAGCGAGTCAAAGTTCGCTATTGATCGCTCGATGATCTCAAACATTTTCATAACTTGTCCAGTATGTCAGGCAGCTCTTTGATGTTCTGCTCGTTGATAACGACGGCTGTGCCGCCTGCGGCTTTGATACGCTCGAGGTGTGCATCTTGTAGCGCGGTTGTTTTGCCTTTGCCTGCTTTGGCTTCTATGGCTAAGAAATGACCGTTCCTACAACAAAGGAAGTCTGGCACCCCGCTGTTGCCGTAGCCTGTGCCGATGGGCATGGCGTAGTACGTGGCTGTTGTATCTAAAATTTTCCTGATCTGTTTCTTGACCAGTGCTTCCGGCGTTGACGCCATGATTGTTCTCCTGTTAACAAGTTAAGGGGTGGGAGGGAAATGTAGATTCGGCGCCCTCCCGCTTCGCCGTGTGGAGATCGAGTTGCTGCTGCATGAGGCACGAGTACCTTGGTGGCACAGTAACTTCATTCAGCGTGTGTGGAGCATCTACAAGGCCTATGTCGATCCACACGCTGACCAATCTGGCTCACCACCCTGAGCCGGACGTTTCTTTCAGCTTCTGCATGTAGTGCAGAGCTTTGTCTGCGTCAGGACTATCTTTCCTGCCGTGACGCAAACTGTATTTGATGATGTTGCCTTTTAGGAACCCAATGAATTCCTCGCGGGTCAGCACCGCTTCCATAACAGCCCACGGTTGGATGGGCATGTCTTTGTAGTGTGTGCCGCCGTACTGTAAGTCGTCAGCACTTGTTCCGTTGAAACCGTCCATACTACTCTCCTTAAAATGGCGCTTCATCCATATCCTCAATACGCCGCTTTGTCATCATGCGTAACCGGCGCTGTACTTCCTTCTCGCTCGGTAACGTCTTCGGAAAGGGCCAAGTGGCTGAGGGCGTAAATGTGCTCGAGTTTATGTCGGAGTCGTAGCGCTTCTGTGACTGCTGCTTCGAGCCGTTGTTTGAGTATGTGGTTTTCACGGATCATGTCTCCTAGTTGTAGGTCGAGTTCACGTTCTTCTTCACTCGTCATAGTCGTCCTCCTCTGTTGAGTAACGTGCATCCATACCTGAAATATAAACGGCTGTTAACGCATTGATGGCGCTTGCCATTTCTAACTCTTGGTCAATGACTGCGTTAGCTAACGCATGCACAAGCACGTTGATCTGTTCATCGCCTTCGCCTGCCAAGTTCATGACAATGTCCAGCTTACGTGTCACAGAATCAATCTGCTCTTGAGTTGGTTTAAACGCTTTCATATCTGCTCCGTTATAAGCATGCCGTAGATAACACCAAACATAAACGCCAAAACCAGCACCCAAGCTAGCGTCTTGCCGATTGTGTAAATGATACCGTGATAATCCCAATCGTCCTGAAATTCAGCACGCCAGTCGATCGGTTCTTTGGTTGTTAATACTTCTGGTTCTGGCGGTGTGTTTGCCATAACCCTTCTTACTTCCTTGTTGGTTGTACTAAACTCTTTCTGAATGTTCGTTGGTAGTCTCATGTTGAATCTCCTTTTGCGTCAAGTTAGGTTTGCGTCCTTGCACCGCTTCGTATGATTGCTCTGCGGTAGAGAACATGTGTCCTCCTGCGCAGTGATACCGTCGGTACTTCCAGTCGCGTCCGTCATCGCTTACACGTTTAATTGTTTCAGCGACTTTGGACGCTTTGCCACATTCAGGGCAGGGGAAAAATGCTCTCACTTATTAAACCTTTCTTCTCTTCCATCACGATACCGTAACGTGTTGCCGTTACGGCTTGGGTACTTCATGTGATCATCTGCGCCGAGTCGTACTGCGGGGGCGCTCAGTTCGTGTGGGTGGTAGCTGCCCTCCATCGGTTTGAATGTGCGCTTCGCCGCAACGACTAGCTCTTCTTTCCAGCTATCCCACTGGGTCTTAGGTTTCAATACTGTTTTCATACTTTCTCCTTTAAAAAATTCCGTGCCTGCCATGCCTTACAGAGCCCTACCGCGCGTTACCATACCAGACCGTGCCGTGCCTTACCTGCCTTGCCGCGCCCAGCCTCTCCGTGCCTCGCCTGTCCGTGCCGGGCCTAACCTGCCATGCCGTGCCTAGCCTGTCCTCGCCATGCCTTGCCAAACCTGCCGTGCCTCTCCAGAACTCGCCTTGCCATACAAAGCCTTGCGACTCCGCGCCTGCCAAGTCAGAGTTAGATTGCGGTGGCTTTCTTAATGACACACAGTTCAATAGCATCCCAAACATCTTGCAGTTCAACAAGGTTTGAGTACCGTTTCTGATACGCCAGTAACTCCTTCTCAACACCCTCAAGCATTTCTTTGCGCTTTGCGGGGGTGTTCATTATGTCCTCAATGCTGTCGTACCCTTTACCAGTTTTGCGACTGGATGGTAGGCTTTGATACGCACGAGTAACGTTAATGTTAATCTTCCTTGCGTTCCCACCGACTTGCACAATGTGCAGTTTGACTCGGCGTATTAACGCACCCGCTTGAGCTATGCGATAGAGATGTGACGCCTCGTCATCATCCCACTCAAACTCACGGTGCAGAACTGAGCTAGGGTTTTTAGCCGCTGTTACTACGTGAGCGGGTATCAGATTACCTCCATTCGCCGCCGCTATGTTTAATAGCTCTGCGTGTATCTGCGCAGTTCGGACATCTGTACTGGATGCTTTAGCCATTTGCAGTCTCCTCAAAAGAATGTGCTACTACTGAAAACGTGCCCCAACCTTGACCGTTGGAACTCTTACTGAATGGTCGCCCTTCGCCAACACCAACTTGACGACCTGCTCTATCTAACAAGTTAACAACAGACTCTGCGGTGATGGTGTCGGCATCGAACTCAACAGTTAGATCGGCTTCCCACTCACGCCACATCGGACGAATCCGCACATCGGCAGGATTACCCATACCTTGCAGTCGGACCAAGCTCTCAAGCCGCTCAGGCTTTGCTGCCTTGAGTTTCACAAGCGGCGTGCCATCATCTTTGTCGAAGCCGTCAGCCAGAACAAACACAGCCATACGTGCGTCTGTCATGGTCACGCCTTTGATAAGACTACAAGCACGAATCATGGCTGAACGAAACGCGGGACAAGGCACTCCATTCCATCCAGCTACGCTCATGTGTTGTGCGTTCTCAAAGTCCGCATCGTAGTTGCGCGGATCGCGGTCTGTCTTCTTTCCTTTCTGCGCTTTTGTTTTTGCCATGTCCTCCATCATCTTGTCTTTGGCTTTTTTACTGAACTTGTTTTGCACAAGTGGAGCAGTGCCTTTGATTGAAATAACCGCACGTTGAATATTGGCGGGGTGAATTACAACTGTATCTTTTTCTTTAATAGCCATCTTTACTTCTCCTTTAAACGTCTCATTTTCTCTTGATACTTACGGCGTCTGTCTGCTAGCGTCTGGACTTGTTTGGGTTTATCAAACCCGTCACCACCTGCGTAGATCGGGGTTTGGTCTCTGCCCATCGTGTCTTTCTTCCAGCCGACAATGTGGATACACCGCATCTCATGCAAAGTTCTTAGCCACAACCAAGAAGTTCTCATCGAAACGTCGATGATGTCTGCCAGTTCGTGTGCTGATACTTCCCTGCCTGCTTCAAACAATTTCCATGTCTTCGCAAACAAGTAGGCATCAACACGTCGAGCAGGTTTCTGACCTCCTTTAACTTTCATCCAAAGAATCCATTGAGTTGATCGAACAACGCTTTGGCTTCAGCCAGACTGATGTTCTTCATGACGTAGTCAGCAGTCAGCATGGTCGGATGCGGTGTTGATTTCTCCGCCGTGGGCATAGCGCGCGGCAAAGCAGCTAACCCTGCTTTCTCTTTGCGTGCGTACTTACGCTTAGTGGTGCGTTGGTTTGTTTTGATCGGGGTGTACGCGTTCTGCGCGGCATACACGCGTTTGGTCTTCTCGTCTTTGCGGATCATCCCTTGCTTGACCATTTGATAGATCAATGCGCTGATGGTTGACTCGTTGTACCCGTCTCGTGCCAAGACTCTGCCTGCTTGCGTGGCAGTACAGCCGGGCGTTTGCATGACGTAATCGAACGCCGCTTCTGATGCAGATAGTTTTTGCATTTGCTTCTCCTGTGTAGTTACTGTTGTGATTTCTGTCGGCACGCCCTCATCATCGACTTGCATCTGATTGAAGGCATCACGTAGTTTATCGCCTAATATTGACATACTTTTTCTCCTTTGCAATTAGGGTTAGAACGTAAATTTATCCAAGATGCTATCGACATTCTTCTTAACATCTTGTCGTATAGCTTCGTTCTTACGTAGGTCTGTTGGTGTGACGCCAGTAAGTACTTGCTCCAAGTGAGCCCGACTACGCTCAAGGTCAGGATCATTGACAACGTTGAGCGCCTTGGCAAGGTCGCACAACTCCAACGCGCCATCCACCAACGTGTCATGGAAACGTCGAGGCTTGGCTTCACCCCCAACGTAGTCCGTAGTCAGTCGGTCAGACATACGCGCCAAGTGGTCACGCAAACGCATACGAATGTCAGCCATCGCAGAGTCAACGCGCTCCTTGGTTACACGCTCGAGACGCTCACGCAACTCGGCAGTAGCGGCATTACCCACATCAATGCGGAAGTCGCCAGATGTAGGCACAGGCAGGTAGTTGACGCGGAAAGCAAACTTGGTAAGCAGCTCGTTCTGCGTTGGGAAGTCGTCGCGCTTGAACATATCGCCAAGCGCCATAGCCTGCGCCGTGATGAGCGTAGGGTAGATGTCAACGAACTTCTTGACGGTATCGGTGAACTCATCCTCGAACTCGTTCATCTTGGTTGCGAACTTCTCGAAGTTGATGGTCGGTAGCAGACGCAGACCAGAGTCAGACCACGGTAACGTGTTGTCATAAACATAGGTACGGGCACGACCAACGAGTTGTTGGATAACGTCTAGCTCAGGACGACCCGCAAGCAAGTGCTTGTTGACCCGCGCCGCATCCTTAGCCTTGGCGTTCTTGTTGGACACCACCTCCTCGGTGGCAGACTTGTCGAGCTTACGCGCAGTCCATACAGATGCGTTGAACTCGGTGAGCATTGAGCAGGTGTCGATGTTGTAACGTGTAGTCATGATTGATTCTCCTTGTGTTTACAGATTGATACGAACTAACTTGCCGTGTGTTGGGACAAACGAGTCGTTGTCCACCACGCCCCACAGCGATGGCGTAGATGTGTTGGGAGTATCGCTCCCGATGTAGCCGTCAGTCAGCCAGACAACTGCTTGAGGTTCGAGGCGATGCTCTGCCATGTACTCGGTAACAACGTGTGGCGTAGTGCCGCCACCGCCCTTGGGTTTGACGAGCTTGGCGATGTTGTCGTAGTCGATAGGTGCGAAGACTTGTTCGCCGCGCACAGCGGTATCCCACCACAACACACGCACAGACTCAGGTGATGCAGTCTTACAGATACGTGCCAACTCGCCGAACAACACACCGTAGTACGAAGTCATAGAGCCAGAGGTATCGCAGGCAACAACTAACTCGCCGACAGACTCGTTGAAGTGTGATGGCATCACGAACCCACTAGCAAGCAAGCGCTTGTTGGGTGGGCAGAAGCGAGAGTTGTCGTCGCCTTGGCAGACAGTCTGAATGAACTCACGCAACGCATCACGCCAGTCAGTCATGCGGTCAGCCGCAGTCTCGAGAATGTCACGACCGCCACCACCAGAGCCGCTTTGCAAACGCTCAGAAGCAATCTTGCCTTGGCGGTTAGCTTCGTCAACGTCTTTGGATAACTTGTCGGATGGACTGCCCTCGCCCTCATCGTCGCCGTCACCATCGTAGGGCTCATGCTCGTCCAGTGAGTCATCATCTTCAGGCGGTGGGTTCTGCATCAGATCGCGCAACACTTGGATGAACGACATATTTTTGTACTTGGCATCACAGCACAACCCCTCGCATGGACGCTCGACAAAGTTAAGTGATGGGTCAAGCTCCTCGATCATGTTGTTGATGACGTGATCCATAGCGATGTTGGTGATGCGATGCCCCGCTTTCTTGCTGACCTCACGATATGTCGGCAACACACAATGCTTGAGTGCAACGTGAAAGTTCTCGTGCAACACAAGGTAGCGTAGCTGCTTACGGTTGAGCGGCGTGATGAACGCACGACCATACCACTTGTCTTTGCCGTTGGTCGCCGCAGTCGGGCGATTGTCAACAACCTCTGACTTACCCATAGGGATAACGCCAGAGAGCAAAGCAAACTTGGGATGACGCATACAGTCGATGTTGACTGCGCTGATGCGTTGCTGAAGTGTTAAGTCTTGAAAAGCCATGATTGAATCTCCTTAGTTAGATGGGAAATATATCTTGTGCTCTCTGAGCAAAGCACCGAAGTTGGTGAGCGTAGCGTACAGACCGATGCGCTGAGATGTAGCAACGTTGTTAGTGAATACCGCTTGCAACTCAGGACGCATACGCATGACGTATGTCGTAGCCTTTTCAGCATCCTCACGCGTTGATATATCAGACACGAGCTTGAACACTTGAACTAGCTGAACCGTTGGGTTGTCGCTAAGTGGTGCAGTCTCAGGATCGTGGCGTATACGATCAACCGATGTGATCTCACGACCGAACCGAATGGTTGACAGCATTGCACGAGCCGTTGGCTCACCGACTGTGCCGCACAACGTATGCTCGATAGTGTGATCGTCAAGCACGTCAAGACCCTCGGACAGAACATCACCCGCCGCAACAAGTGAGCGCGGCGTAGCATACGCCTTGGCAGTCGAGCGAGGGTTAAAGATCATGCCGTTGTCTTTGTCGAGTTGACGACCCTCGTACTTGCCGCCCTTCTCGTAGTCAAGGAACGAGTCCATAACAGTTGGCGTCAGCGTGACAAACGCGATAACAGAACTATGCACACCCGCATCAACAGCCCAATGACACCACTCCTCAGCCGTAGGCTTACGCATCTGAACGAACACAAGACGATTACGCAAGTGCGCTTGGATGCTATCGCCTAGACCCTCGACACCAAGGTTAGTACCGCAGAACACAACGCTACCCTCGGGCATGTGGTAGTTACCAACACGCCGCTCGTAGACGATCGGAGCCAATACGTTCTTGATGAAGTTAGGAGCCTTGGCAATCTCATCGAGCATCACCAAGATAGGCTTGGAACCGTTGACACCGAACTGATTGGTCTTGCTGACACCGAACCGCTCGTTGGGCAACTCACGAGACACGCCAGCATCGCGATCAAGATCAGGCATCCACACGCTACCGTCAGACAACTGCGTACAGTCAACAGGATCGACAGCGATGTGGTCGGCAAACTTGTCCATACGTTTAAGTGCATGGAACAGCGCGGTTTTGCCGATGCCGTTCTCGCCCTCTACGATGACCGTTCTCTTGTGCCCGATGGTGGCAATGAGGTTAACA
>Ga0255773_10000624_pt1 | contig 37538 bp, 39 predicted proteins | sample 011ome_17_FD_179971 | JGI IMG/M metagenome (GOLD analysis project Ga0255773, IMG submission 179971) | Coastal salt marsh microbial communities from the Groves Creek Marsh, Skidaway Island, Georgia - 011502XT metaG (version 2) | ecosystem: Environmental > Aquatic > Marine > Intertidal zone >... | reverse complement strand
AAAAGTTTTAATATGGTTTGCACCAAGGTCATAGCTTGCTTCCAATAAGTTTCTATCAAATTTTTCAAGGACTAGATAAATGGGTATAATCATGAATGGAACATAAATATAGAATAAACCTAGTATAATTGAATAGTTATTATACATGAGATTGAGCGGGACAAAGCTCTCTCCCATAATTTCATAATTAGCAAGGTTAAAGAAGTTCAATAGGTTATTTGTACTCTCCCATAAATATTCTAGAGAACTATTTATGTGGCCTTTTGTTCTCAGAATGGCAATTAAAGAATAAGTCCTAATTAAAAGGTTTGTCCATAGTGGCAGCATAATTGAAACTAGTAAAATAGACTTCATTCTGATTGATGAAAAACTAATATAAAACGCTACAGGAATGGCAATCAACAAACAAACTAGGGTTGTAATAGAGCTGATAATAATAGATTTAAATAGTGTTATTATGTAGACACCATCAAAGGCTCTAATATAATTTTTTAAACTCCAAGTATAATCAATGTCTATTATATTAATCTTTTCGCCATAGCTCATAGAGAAGACAATAATTAATGGGACAATAAAAAATAAGATCAGCCATGATAATCCGGGCAATAGAAGCAAAATGAAAAGTTTGCTCCTCACCCCCCAACTAGTCAATGTAGGATCTTTCTCTAGTATACATTTTACAAGCTTACGCTAAGAAGCAAGTATACGTGTCCAAGTGTCTTGGATCATCTGACCAACATCTTCTCCAAGATATAGTTGGTTTTCGCATAACTTAACAGTTTCATCGCTTGGGAAAATTGCTGGATTAGAACTGTATTCTTCATTCATCAACTCTTTCGCAGCTTTGTTAGGAGTTGCATATTGAATATAGTCTGCAAGTTCTGCACCGATATCTGCCCGAAGTATAAAATCAATAAATTTATGTGCATTTTCTACGTTTGGAGCATCTTTTGGAATACAAAGACAGTCCTCCCAGATGAGGCTGCCCTCTTTAGGGACTGTGTAGCTTATATTATCATCTTCAAGCATAATTTGTGCTATATCACCATTAAATTCTTGAGCTAGGATTACGTCTCCAGATGCAAGTAGGTCTTGTCCATTATCCTCAGCAAAAACTTTTATGTGTTTTTTTTGATTTATAAGAAGTTCTTCAACCTGTTTATATTCTTTTGGATTAGTTGAGTTTGCAGAATAACCTAAATATTTAAGTCCGATTGCCATAACTGATGTTGCCTCAGATAATAGGGAAATATCGCCCGAATATCTATTTGACTCGTAAAGATATGACCATGAGTCTGGGGTGATACCAGCTCTTTTTTTATCGTACCCAATACCAATACTTCCCCACATATATGGAATAGAGTGTTGTCTTTTTGGATCAAATGCAGGATTTAAAAAGTTTGAGTCTATATTATTCATATTTGAAATCTTATCGTGGTCTATTATTTCTAGCATGTTTGCTTTGACCATCTTTTCTACATATATGTCAGACGGAACTATGATGTCATATCCAGGATTACCTTCCCGGAGCTTAGAAAATAATTCATCATTATCTGCAAAAAAATCTAGTTTTGTTTTAATACCCGTTCTGTCAGCAAAATCTGATAGAGTATTTTCGCCTATGTAATCATCCCAATTATAAAAATTAAGCTCATTATGAGCGTCATTATGAGCGTTTGCGCTAAGTGGCGAGAAAGTTATGCCAACTGCAGCTAATGCTGAAGAACCCATTAAAAAGTTTCTTCTTGATATGTGATATTTACTATTCATTTCAACACCTCCATAAAAGAATTATAAATTTCTGGAAAATTAAACCTCTAAATTCACACAATATAATTTTTTTTTCTGAAGTCAATTTGATTTTTAGTTTGTTTTACATAATCTAATTTAATATATATAACGTATAGTAAAAATAGTTTTAATTGACCAGATAACTAAGGAAATCACCATGCACGATATGTTTATAGAAACCGAAGAACAAAGAGCAATATTGGAGTCAGTAAGGAAATTTGTTGATGATGTGGTTAAGCCAAAATCTGCAGAGCTTGACGCAATGGATACGCCAGACAAAAGATATTGTGGCGAAATAGTAAAAGCCGCAAATGACTTGGGCTTAAGAACAATGACACTTTCAGAAAAATATGGTGGTTTAAGCGCTGATTCGCATACAACAGCTATGGTTGTTGAAGAATTGGCTGTTGGAGATGTGGGTGTATCAGTAGTAATGGCGCAAACAATGAAGCTTGCGACAATAATGGAAAAGGCTCTTAACGAAGATCAAGCTGAGAGGGCCCTCGTTCCATTTGCAAAAGATCCAGAAGCTGTTTTAGCTATCGGAATTACAGAGCCGGATAATGCATCTAATTATTTCTTGCCCTACCCAACACCATTCAGAACAACTGCTGAGAAAGTAGATGGTGGTTATGTTATTAATGGCATGAAGCATTTTATTTCAAATGGTAATCGCGCTAGTTTTTATTTATTATTTGTCCAAACTGAAAAGGGTAAACCTATGCTTGAGGGGACAACTTGTTTTCTGTTAGAACGTGGAAGGGAAGGTTTTTCAATTGGACGAGTTCATGATAAATTAGGCGAGAGCTTAGCAAATAATGCGGAGTTGATTTTTCAAGATTGTTTTATTCCTAATGAAAATATTGTAGGTGAAGTTGGAAAGGGTTTCCAATTACTTCAAAAATTTTTTCCATCGAGTAACTCATTCGCAGCAGCTAGTTGTTTGGGAGTTGGAGTAGCATTGTTTGAAAAAGCTGAGCAATGGGCAAAGATAAGGGTTCAAGGTGGACGTCCTCTTATTGAACATGATGGAATAAGAGCTCAACTTGCAGAAATGAGAATGTTGCTAGATGCTGCCAGAGCTTACACTCACAAAGCATGTTATTTAGCAGATAATCAGGACCAAGGTTGGGATTACACACTTGGTGCTTTACCAAAGGCAATGGCAAGTCAGGCTGTATGGAAAATTGCAACTTGGACAATGGAAATTCATGGCGGACATGGTTATATGAAAGAATTTGGAGTTGCAAAATTACTCAGAGATGCTGCAGGGTGGTTACATTCAGATGGTGTAAACAGGACATTATTCTTAAAGGCAGCAAACATCATGTACGGTTTAGATTTGTATAATAAATAAGCTATGAGTTTAGGTAATTTTAAAATTTATAATGCATTACAGTCTACTTGTAGTCAGCGAGTTAGATACACTTTGCATCATAAAAAAATAGATTTTAGTATGGAAATACTAGATCTATTCTCAGGCGATCAGCTAAAACCAGAGTATCTAGCCATCAACCCAAATGGGGTAGTTCCTGCTCTCGATCATGATGGTAAAATTATCATAGATAGTTCCGTTATCATTGAGTATCTCGAAGACATTGATGTTAATTTGAGCCCACTTCGTCCAAAAGATCCCGAGAATTGCGCAAACATGAGAGCAATGATTAGGTATTTTGATGAGGTCGCAGGGCCCTCAGTACGAATACCTTCATATAATATGGCATTTTTACCGCATTTTCAGAGTATGACGGAGGAAGAATTTATAGCGTTAGCTGAGTCCAAACCATTACGAAAAGAATTTTTATTAAAAATGGGTAGGACGGGTTTTACAGAAAAAGATATGAATGAGTCAACATCAAAAATAAAGGCAACTGCTGATAGAATGAATAAATGGATTGAAGTCAGTGGAGGACCTTACCTACTTGGAAGAGAGGTAACTTATGCAGATATTTGTATCATGCCAGTAATTGTTAGAATGGATGATCTTGGGATGCCAGAATTATGGAGTCATCACAAGAATGTTTGTGAGTGGTATGAAAACATCAAGTCTTCAGATATTTACAAGAAGACATATTGTAAAGGCTCATTGCTATCTGAAGTATATCCTCATTTATCTAAAAATTAGTTTAGAATAAGAAGTAGATCTTTATAAGACCTCCTTATTTATGACATACTTTTCTTTCAAGGATCCATTGAGAGCATCAATAATATTTTGAGCTGAATTTATAGCCATCCTGGATGCACATTCATTATTCAGCCCTGCAATGTGAGGAGAAAAAATAAGATTATTTAGTTCAAAAATTTTTTCTACATCAGTTTCTGGAGGCTCATTAGGAAAAACATCCAAACCAGCTGCACGAATCTTATTTTTTGATAGTGCATCCGATAAAGCACTGAGATCTATATGAGATCCTCGTGATGTATTTACAATTATACAGTCACTTTGTAGTAAATTTAGTTCTTTTTCACCAATTATTGGTTTTTCCGTTCCGGGTGCATGTAAACTAATTATGTTTGCGTTAGAAAGAGCCTCATCAAAAGTATCATAGAATTTATAATCATTGTCCTTTTCAGCAGAATTTTTGTAATAAGGATCATAAATACTTATATTTGCTCCAAAAGCTGAAGCAAGAGTGGCCACTTTCTGCCCAATTCTTCCATAGCCAACAATCAATAATTCTCTTCCAGCAAAATCGTTTGAAATTAATTGATCCCTATCCTGCCATTTATTATTTCGAACCATTTCATCATGAATACTAGCATTTTTCAGCAAATTGAGAATAAACATAATTGTATGTTCGGCAACACTTGAAGAGTTCACATCACCAACAATCGTTAGAGGGATATTTCTTCTAGTTAGTTCTAGTATATCAATGCGATCAAACCCAACTCCATTTCTTGATAGTATTTTTAATTTGGGACAATTATCGATCATTTTTTTATCAAAAGATTGTAACCTCAGAAGGATAGCGTCGGCTTCCTCTAAGTTTTGCTCGAGGGTTTCTTGAGTTGCATCAGGTAATACAAAAACATCAAAGTTATTAACTTCTTTTAGAAGATCTATACCATGAGTATGAATTTTACCGGCAACTATGACTTTATACATTTTTTCCATTGTTCTTTATTTTAATATACTATAAAAATTTATAATGTTTTTAGAAATATTTATTACACATAATTGGGATTTTTCAAATGGAAAGTAAAGATAGCAAGCTACAAACTGCAGTTTCACATTGGTCATATAGATTTGTATCAAATGGGGTGCCATTAGCAGATTTTAATGATGTTTCTGCGCAAATTAATGAATGGGATGAATGGTGTGAGGCATGGGAGAATAAAGGTCACATCCATGCATTACTTGGTGATAACGCAAGCGCTGAAGGATTTAATTTAAGTGCTTCAGAACACTACAACACTGCTGCTGTTTGTTGTCATTTTGGAAAGTTTTTGTTTGTACACAAACCTGATATAATGAAAAAAACACATAATTTTGCTGTTGAATACCATAAAAAATCTATGTCATTAGCAAACCCACTTGGTGAGAGAGTTAGCATAAGTTGGAATAATATACATATGCAGGGTAACCTGAGAAAACCAAATAACGTTGAAAATCCTCCAGTTTTAATAATGTGTATGGGATTAGATTCCGCAAAAGAGGAGATGGAAACAAATGAAAAGGTCTTTCTTGAGAGAGGAATTGCAACACTAACTTTTGATGGGCCAGGACAAGGAGAAGCAGAATATGATGCAGCTATATGCCCAGAATATGAAGGGCCCGTCTCGGCTGTCATTGATTATTTAGAAACAAGAAGTGATATTAATCCAAAAAAAATTGCTGTATGGGGTGTGAGTTTGGGTGGTTACTATGCTCCAAGAGCAGCTTCATTTGATGATCGTCTACAAGCTTGTATCTCACTTACAGGACCTTTCAATTGGAATAATATTTTTGATAGAATTCCTAGCCTTACAAAAGAGGCATTCATTCACAGAAGCAAATGCTCTTCTGAAGAAGAGGCAAGGGACTTTGCAAGTAGAATGGATTTATCCGGTTGCGCACAAAATATCAAATGCCCGCTATACATTGTTGGAGGTGCGTTAGATAGAGTTGTTCCACCAGAAGAATCAAAATTACTTGCAGATGCAGTCAAGGGTGATGTTGTTTTTAATATGATTGAAGATGGAACACATGTAGCAAATAATAGGATCTATAAATATAGAACTCAAAGTGCAGATTGGTTATCATCAATACTAAAGGGTTAATTATAAATAGGGAGGAAATATGTCTGAAAAAAAAGTTACTAGAGCTGATATTGCTGAAGCAGCTGAGAAGTATAAGAATTGGGGGAAATGGGGTCCTAATGATGAGATAGGGACGCTAAATTATGTTGATGCTTCAGATATTATAAACGCTGCACAGCTCGTTAAGAAAGGAAAGGTAATATCACTTGCATTAAATTTTGACTACAAAGGGCCGCAAGGTGCAAAAACAAAATATCCAGCAATGGGCAGAACAAATCCTATACATTCAATGCTAAGGACAGGCACGGATGCTTATTCGGGTGTGCTTGATAAAAGGGGTATAAGAGCAGCTGATGATACAGTATTTTTGCCAACTCATGGTTGCACACATTGGGATGGTCTAGGACATGTGTTTTATGAAGACAAAATGTGGAACGGATATGATTGTAGAGAAGTCACTTCAGCTGGTGCACAAAAATGTGGTATTGAAAAAACAAGAGACAAGATGGTAGGAAGGGGTGTTCTTCTCGACGTAGCAAGAGCGCTTGGAAAAGAGCGATTAGAAGATGGATATGCTATAACTTGTGAGGATCTTGATCTTACTGCAAAAAAACAAGCAGTTGAGATAAAGAAGGGGGACTTTGTCATTGTAAGAACAGGTCAGATGGAGGATTGTCTCAATAGAGAATCTTGGGATGGATTCCCAGGAGGAGATGCACCAGGTATGGGTTTTGATACTATTGATTGGGTCCAAAGAACTGAGCTAGCCGCGTTGGCGAGTGATACATGGGGTTGTGAAGTTAGACCAAATCAAAGTGAAGACGGGATAAACCAACCATGGCATTGGATAACTATTCCTATTCAAGGAATGACAATGGGTGAGATGTTTTATTTAAAAGATCTTGCAGAGGATTGTCTCGCCGATAATACATATGAGTTTTTGTTAGTTGCTGCATCTATTCCAATTACAGGCGCAGTTGGTACACCAATAAACCCTCTTGCAATTAAATAAATAGAATAGGAAATAAAAATGAGTAATGAATTAACGGGTGCTAAGGTCTTGGCAAAAATGTTGGTTGATTATGGTGTCACAGATATCTTTCATGTGCCGGCTGTCCTAAGGACAACAATGGCAGAATTAGAAGTAATTTCCAACGTAAGAAGAATACATGCGCATGGAGAAGCTTCAGCTGCATACATGGCTGATGGATATGCACGGGCATCTGGTAGGCCAGGGGTCTGTGCTGCACAAATTATTGGAGCATTAAATCTTGCTGCTGGATTACGTGATGCATGGCTTGCAAAATCACCAGTCGTTGCATTAACTGGCGGAAGAGACCAGGCTACTAAATTTAGAAAAGCTTACCAAGAGGTGGATGATCTTCCAGCTTTTGAGCCTGTAACAAAGTTAAACGCAACTGTTGATAGTGCAAATAGGTTTCCTGATATGTTGAACCAAGCATTCAGAGTGTCTGTTTCAGGATGCCCAGGCCCGGTTCATCTACAATTCAAAGGTAATGAAGGTCAGGTAGATCAAGAACAATTTGATGAACAAATTCCTCGAGAAATACATGAGAATGCAATTAGTGTTCCACCATATCGCCCCTCACCAGATTTGAGCTCAATTAAAAAAGCAATGGATATTATTAATAATGCGAAGAAACCAATATTTGTTATCGGGGGTGGCGTGAGATGGTCACAAGCTGGTTCATTGGTTGATGAGATATCAAAAAAGTTAAAAATACCAGTGGCTACTTCATTAAACGGGAAGGATGTTATTGATGCAAACAACCCTCTAAATGTGGGTGTAGTTGGTACTTACTCTCGTGGTTCAGCTAATAAATCGGTACTTGCAGCAGATTTAGTAATTTTTATTGGAACGGATCTTGGGGGTATGATTACCAATTTTTGGACTATTCCTAAAATTGGTACAAGAGCAATACACATTGATATTGATCCTGAGGTGCTTGGAAGAAATTATCCTTTACTAGTCGGAATTCAATCAGATGCGAAGAACGCCCTCCAAGAAATGTTGAATTATGCAGATGATAATTCTGCTGAAAAACGATTAGATTGGGTAAATGAGATTCAAGGTTATTGTCAAGAGTGGTATGACGAATTTCGTCCATTACTAACATCTGATTCAATTCCAATAAGACCAGAAAGAATATGTCATGATTTATCATTGAACCTTCCAGATAATTCATTTGTAGTTGTAGATACAGGACATGGTGGTATGTGGATGGGAGGTATGTTTGATTTAAAATCTTCAGATCAAAATTATATCCGTTCAGCTGGGCATCTTGGCTGGGCATTCCCTGCATCCTTAGGTGTTAAATGCGCAGTACCTGATAGACCTGTCATTTGTTTCACGGGAGATGCAGGTTTTTGGTATCATATTGCCGAAATTGAGACTGCAGTTAGGTGGAACATTAATTCAGTTATTGTTGTGAATAATAATGGAGCGGGTAATCAGTCCAAAAGAGGTTTTGACCGTGTTTATGGTGGATCTCAAACTCAAAAGGCAAGAGAGATGTGGACATTCAATAATGTAAATTTTGCTGAAATTGCGAAGCAGATGGGTGCCGTTGGAATTAGAGTTGAAGATCCAAAAGATTTTAAACCTGCGCTTGAAAAAGCAATATTACTTGATAAATGTGTTATCTTGGATGTTGTCACTGATGTTGACGCGTTAGCGCCATTGGCATATACGGGATAATTTTTGAAAAAACTATGCGAGGTATGTTATTTTATTGATATGAGTTCAATTCCATACTAAATATAGTGTAAATTTAATACAGGATAGTAAAAAAATGACAGACTTAAACGTATTTTCACCAAGAATATTAAGACCGGAAGATGCAAACCAAAACTGGCAGTGGGATCGTGCACTTGCATCTCCAGGCTTTAAACAAGTTGATTTTGAAACAAGAGTTGATTTTCAAAGGCTCAGAAAATATCGATTATCAAGAGCCAAGAATGCACTCAAGAATTCAGGTTTAGGTGCTTTGATATTATTTGATGTAAATAACATTAGATATATTACTGGAACTAAAATTGGAGAATGGGAAAGAGATAAGCTATGTAGATTTGCTCTTTTGGCGGGTGATGACGAACCTTTTGTTTGGGATTTTGGTTCAGCAGCTGTGCATCATCAATTAAATTGTGATTGGCTTGATCCAAATAGATGTCTTGCAGGTATGACAGGTATGAGAGGCACAGTTCCTCCATCAGTTGGTTTAATGAAAAATCATGCTGAAGAAATTATGAGTTATTTAAAAGCTGCTGGCGTAGCAGATATGCCTATTGGTTTGGATATTGCTGAAACTGCAATGTTTTTTGAACTTCAAAAAGCTGGAATGAATATTGTTGATGGTCAACAAGTCATGCTAGACGCAAGAGAAATTAAGAATATTGATGAGATAACATTGTTGAATCAAGCTGCAACCATGGTTGATGGTGTTTACCATATGATTTATGAAGAGTTAAAGCCAGGTGTGAGGGAAAATGATATTGTTGCCTTAGCAAATAAAATGCTCTACGAAATGGGTTCAGATGACGTTGAAGCTATTAATGCCATTTCTGGAGAGAGATGCAGTCCACACCCACATAATTTTACTGATAGAATGTTCAGGCCAGGGGATCAGGCTTTCTTTGATATACTTCAGTCATACCAAGGGTACAGAACTTGTTATTATAGAACATTTAATGTTGGTACTGCTACATCCGAACAAAATGATGCATACATAAAATGTCGTGAATGGCTTGATAAAGCAATTGAACTTATTAAACCAGGTGTATCAACAGATACTGTTGCAAAAGCATGGCCAAAAGCTGAAGAGTTTGGTTTTGATAGTGAAATGCAAGCATTTGGATTACAATTTGGACATGGACTGGGTCTAGCCCTACATGAAAGGCCAATTATTTCTCGATTAGTATCATTAGAAAATCCGATGGAAATTAAAACAGGTATGGTTTTTGCTTTAGAAACTTATTGTCCTGCAAAAGACGGTGTTTCCGCAGCAAGAATTGAGGAAGAGGTTGTAGTTACTGATAAAGGGTGTAAAGTAATTTCTCTTTTCCCTGCCGAAGATCTGCCTATTGCCAATAAATATTAAAATTGGTGAATAATAAGATGGCAAAAAAACAGACCTTAAAAAATGATGATATCAACGAGAAAAAGAGGCTTGAGTTATATAATACTCAATACTTGATCAGGTTTGCTGAGCAAAGAGCCTACGACCTTTTTCTTGAAAATCTGGTTAAAGGAACAAGTCATTTATCTCTTGGACAAGAGGCAATTGCCTCTGGGTTTGCAAATGCAATGCAAAAAAATGACAAAAGTTTCTGTACTTACAGGGGGCACGCTCACACTTTGGCAAGGGGAGCGTCTGTTGTTGGTGTTTTGGGTGAGCTTATGCAAAGAGACTGTGGGTTAATGAGAGGAAAAGGTGGATCTATGCACCTAACTGATACAAGCAAGGGAGTTATGGGGTCTTATGCAATAATTGGTGCACATTTACCAATGGCTGTAGGATCAGCATGGAGAGCGCAATATTTAGGTCATGATGACGTTGCTACGGTGTTCTTTGGTGATGGTACAACAAATATTGGTGCCTTCCATGAAGCACTAAATTATGCTGTGGTATATAAACTTCCCGTCGTTTTTGTATGTGAAAACAATAACTACATGGAATACACTCCTATAGAATCCATTACAGCTGTAAAAAATCCTGCAGCTGATAGAGCTTCTGCATATGGACTAGAAAGCATTATTATTGATGGAAATGATGCTGATGAAGTATATAGAACTGCACAAAAGGCTTACGCAAAAGCAAGGGCAGGTGATGGCCCATCACTAATTGAATGTAAAACCTATAGACAGTCAGGGCATAGTAGAGCAGATCCTGGGTCATACAGACCAAAAGGAGAGCTTGAGCATTGGAAGAAAAATAACGATCCAATAACCAGGTATCGTGAACGTCTGATTGAGTTTGGAATAAAACAAAATGTAATCGATGACATTGAAAATAATGTGAAAGAGCTGGTTGATCAAGCAACAGAAGAAGCCAAAAACTCACCAGTGCCACCGGAGGATATATTAACTACGAATGTATATGCTAATGGAGGATGGGCATGGCGCAACTAACATATAGAGAAGCTGTAGCAGCTGCAATTGCTCAAGAAATGGAGAGGGATGAAACAGTTGCGTTTATTGGTGAAGATGTAGCTAAAGCCGGCGGAGTATTTAAAGCAACTGTTGGATTATTTGATAAATTCGGTCCAAAAAGAGTCATTGATACCCCAATATCAGAGCAAGCAATTTTAGGTGCTGCTATGGGTGCTGCCATGACAGGAATGAGACCAATTGCAGAAATAATGTTTTCAGATTTTCTGGCAGTATGTTGGGATTTTGTTGCAAATGAAATGTCTAAATCAAGATATATGTCTGATGGGCAACTAAAATGTCCACTTGTCGTCAGAACTGGTAATGGAGGAGGTTCACGTTTTGGTGCTCAACATTCACAATCAATTGAAAATTGGGCAATGGCAATTCCAGGGATAAAAGTAGTAGCTCCATCAACACCTGCTGATGTTAAGGGTCTTTTAGCAGCATCAATAAGGGACAATGATCCTGTTATATTTTCGAGCACAAATCATTATATGCTATTAAAGGTGAAGTTCCAGATGGTGAGCATGTCGATACACTTGGAACTGCTAAAGTTGTGCGTGAAGGTAAAGATGCAACAATTATCGCACTTGCACTAATGGTGCCACGTGCTGTTGCAGCAGCAGATAAATTGATGCAGGAACACGGTATTGATGTTGAAGTGGTTGATCTACGAACACTAGTACCGTTAGATATGAAAACTATTTCTAAATCTGTATCAAAAACAGGGCGGTTATTCACAGTAGAAGAAAATCCACGATTATGCGGCTGGGGTGCAGAAATCGTTTCTATAGTTGTTGATGAATTATTCTGGGATTTAGATGGTCCTGCTGTAAGAATTACAACACCGCATATACCTCTTCCTGCAGCAGATAACCTTGAAGATATTGCCATCCCATCTGTTGATCGGATTTATAATAAAATTTTAGATGTCTTAAAGTAGGTAGGGAAGTTATGAATATATTAATGCCGCAGTTAGGTGAAACAGTTGCTGAAGGTACTGTATCCAAGTGGCACAAGAATATAGGGGATGATATCAAATCTGGAGAAATCCTATTTGAAATTGAAACAGATAAAACCTCTATGGAAATTCCAGCTACAACTGATGGTAAATTGACGAAGATTTTAGTTAATGAGGGAGAAACTACATCAGTTGGCAGTATCGTTGCAGTGATTATTGGTGAAGGAGAACAGCCGCCAGAGGATGATATAAAAGAAGACACTACCTCAGAAAATATCAATAAGAGTATAGAGTCTTCTCAATCGGATTTACCTATCAAAAACGAAGAGTCATTTACTTCTAAAAAAACAAGCAATTTAGAAATTGTAATAGATACAGATGCACCAGAATGGTTTTCTTTTTTAAACGAAGTTCAAACACCCGATGATAATTACGAGGCTTTTTCTAGTAAAAATATTGACATTAAATTTACACCATTAGCAAAGAGATTAGCTAATAATGAAAGGGTAGATTTAATAAAGCTTGCTGATTATTTTAAAAAAAATAACGCCCGAAAAGTTAATCGTAAACTATTAGAAGATTATATTTCCTCATTGTCTGTGACAAAAGCGCGATCAAATATATCTGGTAAGATAGATCATGTTTTATATCCAGAAAAAGTGGCTCTTAATCGTATAAGAAGAACTACAGGTCAACGTCTATCGGAAAGCTGGCCCCAGGTTCCTCAGGCTTTTCAGGCAGTTGAGGTTAACTTTAGTAATTTGGATAAGACAAGAAACGAACTTAAACAAAAATATTCAGACAGGGATCTCAAAGTTTCTTATCTCTCTTTTGTTGCCAGAGCAATATCCCTTGCTATAAAGGAATATCCATTGGTTAATAGCTGTTTCAGTGAGAAAGAATTGCATATTGCTTCCGAAGTAAATTTAGCAATTGCAGTCGATTTAAATTATAATGGCTTAATTGTTCCTGTATTAAAAAATTCTGACAAGATGAAGTTACTAGATTTGAATGAAAATTTAAATGATTTGGTTCAGAGAGCTCAAAATAATAAACTAAAACAAGAGGAATACTTTGGAGGCACATATACGTTATCGAATAATGGTAGTATGGGTACTTATATGACAGCTCCGATTGTAAATCCACCGCAAGTTGCCATTATGTCTTTTGATGGGATACAAAAAAGACCAGTTATTATTGAAGATAGTGCTGGCGACACAATCGGTATAAGAAAAATTGGTGTGCTTGGTCAGAGTTTTGACCATAGAGCATTTGATGGTGCATACGCTGCAAGTTTTCTAAAAGAAGTTAAGAGTATAATAGAAGAATTTAACTGGAATAGTGAAATATAAAAAGGAGAATATCATGTCACATAAAATTGGTTGGGTCGGAACAGGAAGAATGGGATATCCAATGGCTGGTCGCCTTGCAAAAGATGGTCAAGACATAAGTGTATGGAATAGAACAAAATCAAAAGCAGATCCATTGTCAGAGTATGGTGCCACAGTAGTCACCAATATGGATGAGTTACATGATGTAGATGTCTTATTCACCATGGTTTCAACTGGTAAAGATCTTAAACAAGTTTATTTTGGTGATGAAGGTGTTTTATCAAAAGGCACTAAGAAGAATCAAATATTTGTCGATTGTTCGTCAATATCATCCGAAGACTCAAATGAAATCAGAGACAGATTAAAAGAACTCGGTATTGCCTACATGTCATGCCCTGTAAGCGGAAATGGTAAGGCAGTTAAAGCTGGAGTTTTATCTATAGTCGCATCTGGACCTGAAGATATTTTCAATCAAATAAAACCATATTTAGAAACTATTGCACCTCGTGGTGTGGCATATGTTGGCGAAGGAGATTTAGCAAGGTTCTGTAAAATAGCTCATAATGTTATGTTAGGTGTTGTAATCCAAAATCTTGCGGAGATTACTATCCTTGCACAAAAAGCAGGGGTTCCAAGACATGCTTTTTTAAACTTCATGAATAACTCTGTAATGGGTTCTATTTTTACGAAGTACAAGTCTAATGCATTTGCAAATTTGGATTGGACAACAACCTTTACTACACCGCTTTTATTAAAAGATTTAGACTTAGGTTTACAATCAGGTAAGGAACTAGGGGTACCAATGCCTGTGACAGCTGCCACAAGGCAGGCTGTTCAACAACATTCTGGAAGAATTGAGAGAATTTCAAAAGAAAATCTAGAAAAAGACTTTGGTATGCTTTTAGAAACAGTTGCTGATGGTGCTGGAATTTCACTTGAGCCTGAGAATGTACCAATTCCAACAGGACTTGAAACAGAAGAATAAGAATTTTATTTTTGTTCCTTGACCTTTTAGAATACTTAGTGTTAGGTAAAATACTAACTTATCGCGGGGTGGAGCAGCCCGGTAGCTCGTCAGGCTCATAACCTGAAGGTCGCAGGTTCAAATCCTGCCCCCGCAACCAATTATGTACTCGATATATAGATTAAACTTAATCCTAGGCAGAGTATCTTAGATACGTATGTACAAATGTTTTCAGTTCTGTCGAATAAAAACTTTAGAAATCTCTTTCTGGCTCAAAACTTTTCGTTGTTAGGCACAGGGCTGGCAACTGTTGCATTAAGCCTGCTGGCATTTGATTTAACTGGAGAAAATGCAGCAATATTATTATCAAGTTTGTTCACAATAAAGATGGTTATATACGTCTTCTTTTCACCAATTGCTGGAGCATTTTCAAATAAGTTTAATAGAAGGTTCTATTTAGTTTCTCTAGATATAGTGCGTGCAATTGCAGCGATTGGATTATTTTTTGTAAATGAAATATGGCATATATACATCGTTATTTCTATCATTTATATTACTTCAGCTGCCTTTACACCAATCTACCAATCTACCATACCACAACTTTTCCATGAGGATGAAGACTATACAAAAGCTCTATCATTATCACGTCTGTCCATAGATCTTGAGAATATATTAGGATATATGTTAGCCGCATTAATTCTTATTTTTTACGATTATAAGAGTTTATTTATTGGAACTTCTTTTGGTTTTATCGCCTCAGCTCTTTTAATATTAACAATATTTCTGCCTAAGGTTACTGAGAGTGAGGCAATCAAAGATATAAGATTTATTGGTAAAATTACATACGGATTAAAGAAATATACTGTTTTACCCGAGCTAAAGGGATTAATGTTTATGAATCTTGCTGTATCTGCTGGCGGGGCTATGATTTTGGTTAATACAGTCATAATGGTTAGAGCGCTATTAGGTATGGATGAAGGGGCCCTTCCAGTTGCTATGTTTTTCTTTGGTTTTGGCTCTGTTTTAGGTGCAATACTAGTGCCTAGAATACTAAAAAGATATTCTGTTTGGAAGTTAATGTACTTTGGGGCATATACGATATCAATAGTATTTATAATGTTTTCAATTCTTATTACACTTGGTGTATTTAATTTTATGCTATTATTGATATTTTGGTTTATATCTGGTTTTGGTTATTCGTTCGTGTTGACCCCAATGGGTAGAATAATTAGAGCCTCCGTGAGGGAGGATGAATTATCTCAATTGTTTGCAGCACAGTTTTCACTAAGCCATCTATGTTGGCTACTAATGTATCCATTAGCTGGCTTTTTAATAACACAATTCGACGTTATAGTAACACTATTTTCACTTGCCATCATAATATTATTAGCAACAGTCATTTCTTCTGGTTATATAAAAGATAAAAATATCCATCATTAATAAATTGTTCTTTTAGTAAATAATATTTATTGACACGACTATGTTTACATAATTTACTATATTAAAAACAGGCACAATATATTTTAATTGCGTAGGCTATTCATTCTTGAACATTTTAAATAATAATTGTGTTTCTATGTCCAAAAAATATCACTTCATGAAATATGTTTGACTCATTTTTAGATATTAATTTCTTATATTTTATTTTTCTGATTATTTTCTTGATTTCTGGGATTGTAAAGGGTGTGACTGGTATTGGTTTACCTATGACTTCAATCACTTTATTAATTTTCTTCATCAATCCACTTCAAGCAATTGGTCTAAATATGATTCCAGTTATAATAGCAAATATTACTCAATTTTTGTCTGCACAAAACCCACTAAAGATAGCAAAAAAATATTATTTATTTGGAATATTCATGGTCGCAGGTGTATTAGTCACATCTTTACAGGCTGCAACTTTAGGTGATGATCTAATTAAATTACTTATTGGACTTATGGTCATGATTTTTGCATTAGATAATTTATTTAGGAGGTCATGGTCGTTTGATTTAAAATATGACAAGTATTGGCAAATTGGTATGGGTTCGCTTGCGGGCGTTGTTGGAGGTCTGACTTCCATTTGGGGTATTCCAATAATTATTTATTTGATACTCAGGAAGGTGTCAAAGGAAGATTTTGTTGATACAACAGGATTTTTATTCTTGATTGCGAGCGTTCCAGCGACTTATGGTTATTATAAAACTGATGTTTTTTCTTTAGAAATGATTCCAATAGCAGCACTTTGCGCAGTTACTGCAATAATTGGTATGAGACTTGGTAGAATAGTAAGAAGACGAATTGATGCGGATACTTTTAAAAAATATCTTTTACTTTTGTTCCTGTTAATAGGCATTAGAATGATATGGTCTGCCATGGGTGGTATTTAGGTTTGATATGGCAAGATTATCAATTGATGAATATATCTCGTGGAGGATGCCAGAAAAAGATATTTCAATAAGGATATTATCAGGAGATGTTGTGGTTTTAACAATATCTCCAAATGGTATAGATGCCCATGCTCAATACCTCAACGTAGGAGAAGAAAAAGAGGTAAAGTCCCATCAATGGTTTACAATTGAAACTATGGGTTATGAGTCAAGAGTTGAGGTTTATCCATCTGGCATTGAATATAAAATCGCAGACGAAAATTGGAAACCAATGCCATTGAAAGCTTAGTCTTGTTTGCGATTAAGCTTATACTCAAAGTTTTGTGTTTCAGAATTAATGCTAATAAGTTGTGCACCATTACGTATATGGTAATGTGTTGCCATTGGCGTAAGGGGAGAAAGAGTAACGATTTTCTCAATATTTGGCATATTTTTAATTGTATGGTTTATAACTTTTTTCATAATTTCCTTTCCAGCACCCCTTTTTCGAGACCAAACTGTGTAAGGTATCATAATTGTTGAATTTTCCTCTAAATAAGAATTCTTGCTCATGAGTTCCAATTCTTTTTCTGTATGTGGAATTTCATCTGTCATAGCAACACAAACTATACCTTCTATATTATTGTCATAGGCTAATCCATAAATTTGACGTCCATAACTTATTCTAAAGTTTAAATCTAAATGTGGTCGAACAGGATCCTCATCTACATTTATGTCTTTGAGAAGAACTAGTTCTGTTCCTTTAACCCACTTAAAAAAATTATCGACTCTGTCTTTGAATGATTTAATTTCCATTTTAACTCTTCTGATTTGGCGCGCCGGGGAGGATTCGAACCCCCGACCTCCTGATTCGTAGTCAGATACTCTATCCAGCTGAGCTACCGGCGCAATTTATTAGTATATATAAACATATATATTAAATATCACAAGTTCTCATGTGAACTTAAAATTCTATATGAATAATTATTAGTTTATGTTATCAAACCAATATGGAAAAAAAGTGTAGAAGAGTTGTTACAGGTTTTAATAGGGAAGGTGATTCCGTTGTTATTTCTGATAGTTTTGTGAATAACCAAATGGAAAAGAATTCACGTCCTGGAGTTAGCTTAAATAATATTTGGCGCACAGAGATCTTCCCAAATGATAACTCTGCAGATATACAAGAAGTAGATCAAATATTTACCATGTTTCCAAAATCTTTCGAAACAATTTGTCGTATATCTTCATTTGAACCAGAAAAATCCAACACGAAAGATGATTTTGATAGCGACGCATATTTTTCAGATTTAAATGCAAGTGATACATTAGTCAAAAGTAAAAGACATCCATTCATGCATAAATCAAAATCATTAGATTACGCTATTATTCTAGAGGGTGAAATTACTCTCATACTCGATAATGAAGAAGTGCACCTCAGTCAGGGTGATATTGTTATACAACGTGGCACCAGCCATGCGTGGGTGAACAATAGTGATAAACTTGCTAGAGTGTGTTTTATTTTAATGGGAGCTGAATGATTAAGAAAAAAAATAAAATACAATTTATTTTCAGCTTAACCTTATCTCTTTTTTCATTGTTCTGTATGACTATGAATTTAGGCGCAGCGGAATACGAATTTAAATTCCATCATTTCTTACCAAAAACATCACCTGCACATATTTCTATGATAGAGCCATGGGTAAAGAAAGTAGAAGAGGACTCAGCTGGGAGAATTAAAATTGATATTTACCCATCGATGACGCTTGGAGGGCGGCCAGCAGACTTAGTAAGTCAAGCCAGAAATGGAGTTGTGGACTTGATATGGACATCTAATGGCTACACACCAGGTCAGTTCCCAAGGACAGAGTTATTCGAACTACCTCTAATTCATACTAATGATCCAGAAAAAACAGGTGCAGTTATGCATGAAATGTTTAGTGAATATTTAGAAGAAGATTATTCTGGTCTGAAGGTACTCTTTTTGCATGTTCATGCTGGAAATGTATTTCAATCTGTTCAGAAAGAAATATCGGACATAAATTCATTCAAAGGAATGAAAGTTCGAACACCATCTAGAACTGGTTCATGGATACTTGATGAATTAGGTTCAGAGGCTATTTCAGTTCCAATGCCTGATGTAGTTCAAACCCTATCCAAAAACATGATAGACGCAGCTCTAATCCCCTATGAAATAATTCCAACATTTAAATTAAATGAATATACAAAATATCAAGTAGAGGGGTATGATGGTTTTCGTTTTGGAACATTAACATTCCAAGTATCAATGAATAAAGAAAAATGGGATAATCTACCCAATGAAATCAAAGAAATTTTTCAAGCTAATTCAAATCTCTCTCAATGGAAAAATGCAGGTAAAATTTGGCAAATGAACGATAATGATGGTCTTGATTATGCTTTGAGAAATGGCAATATACATAAAATTTTGGGATATAATGAAACTGAAGGAATCAAAAATAAATTAAAAGGAACGCATGATATTTGGTTAAGGGAATTATCAAAAGAGAATATTGATGGAGCTCCGATACTAGAAAAAGCAATGCAACTCATGGGTGAGTAGTTCCCAGGATTTTTTAATCTATGAAATTCACCAATAATATAATTTATTTAAAAAATATCATCACTTACTGGGCACTAATTGGTGGTGGTTTGTTGCTTTTTTTAATACTTATCAACGTGTTTGGGATCGCCTTTGATAATATTACCCAGAATGCACCCTACACGCCATATGAGTTAATTCAATTTCTTATGCCGGTGATTGTATTCAATTTTTTACCTTATTGTGAATTGAGATCAGCGCATGTAACCTTTGATTATTTTATAGAGAGGTTTGAAAAGCGGCTCATATTGCTATTAAGTGTAATAAAAAGTACAATTGTTATTCTCATTAGTACCTATATCCTTCGTCAAATGATCTATGGAATGATAGATTATTATTCTTTTGGGTATGAGACAGTTATTATGAGTATCCCAATCTGGTTAAGTTATCCACCTATATTAACTTCACTTTTTTTACTGATATTGGCAGCAATTATTAATATTAAGGAAGAGATTTCATAACATGGAATTGAATTTTCTACAAATATTTCTAAGTACTATCTTTTTGGTGGCATTGGTAATTTTAAGAATACCAATTGGTTATGTGATGATTTTGCTTGGAATTGCTGGAGTTGGACTTGTGGATGGGATGGATATTTTACATTTTCAACTCAGAGATCTGGCTATTTCCCAGTTTTCAAATTATGATTTATCTGTAATTCCGATGTTCATTTTGGTAGGAATAATTGTTCAAAATATTGGATATGGGGAAAAGTTATTCAAAGCTTTTAACAAGATATTTAGACCCATTCCAGGTGGGTTAGCAATTGCAACCATATTTACAGCTGCAGGTTTTGGTTCAATTAGTGGCTCATCAGTTGCTACCACATCTACGCTATGTGAAATTTCTATAAGAGAATTTCGTAAATTCAATTACCCCCCATCGCTATATTCTGGGACAATTGCTGCTGGTGGGACCCTTGGCATATTAATTCCCCCTTCAATAGTATTAATTGTATATTCAATTATTGCTGAAGTTAATATTATTGCAATGTTCAAGGCGGCAATAATTCCATTTTTATTAGCGATAATTTTTTTCATAGGTGTGATAGTTATTTTTGCTTTAAAAAACCCAATTCAACCAAGATTGATTGAAGAAGAAAATATATCAAATTTTGATGCTCTTAAATTGCTCTTCCCAATATTAACATTAATAACGATCATTGTTTCAGGTTTAGTATACGGCATATTTACGATTGTTCCAGCCGCATCACTTTCTGCTCTATTAGTTATAATTTATGGATTTTTTACAGGGAAATTAAATAATAAAAATATAAAGAGAATATTGCTGAATACAGCAAAATTATCTGGGATGATTTATTTGATTATATTTGGAGCAGAAGTTTTAAAAATATTCTATGCAAGAGTTGATTTGCCTCAATTCCTGTCAGATATTATCACCAGTAGTGCTTTAGATCCTCTTTTACTTATTTTTTTAATTCTTCTAATTTTTATTATTTTAGGATTTATACTAGACAGTATGTCCATAATCCTAATATTTGTCCCATTTATCTTACCTCCAATATTGAATCTTGATTTAAATATGGATCAAGAATCTATAAAGATTTGGTTTGGTATTCTAATGTTAATTGTTGTTGAGCTTGGTTTGATTACACCGCCTGTGGGTCTAAACATTAATACGATTGCAAAAATAGATATTTCAATCAGTAAAAATATAACAAACCAAAGGAGTATTTACCACGGTGTTTTGCCCTTCTTTTTTATTGAGTTTGTCAGAATAATGTTAATATTATTTTTCCCATCCATAATCCTTGTAACGCATCTGTAAAACTTTCGTATAAAATATTAGACAAAAAGAATTTATATGTATAAATTATTCAAGTCAGCTGATACATCTCTATCAAGATTGTTTCGAGGCATATTGGGTAATATGTGAGTATCAAAAAATCCACTCATTTCAATATTAATATTTAATGATTGGATTATTGTTTTTGATCAAGGGAAGGGAAAGATAAAAAATATATGGCAGCAGAATCTATGGGCCACGATGGCACGTTGCTAAATTTAGGAATAGCGTTTTTTTGTTTGGTTGCAAATGGTTTTTATGTTGCCGCTGAATTCGCGATAGTCAAGTGTAAACCTCTCAGAATAGAGCAGATGGCAGCTGAAAATCAATTTGCTGCTAGGCTATGTAAACACATTTTAACAGTTCAAGAAAATTATTTGGCATGCTGTCAATTGGGTATAACCATGGCATCATTGGGTCTAGGTTGGGTAGGTGAACCAACAGTGGCAGCATTAATTGAACCAGTCTTGGGAAATTACTTACCTGAGCATCTGATTCATTTTGTAGCATTTATGATTGGATTTATTACATTTTCTTCTTTGCATATCGTTGTAGGAGAGCAAGTGCCAAAAATTTTTGGTATTAGAAACCCTGAGATTACATTTCAAGCTTGCGCACATACATTATGGGTTACATATATATTAGTTTACCCGCTAAATATTGCATTAAAATCAGCTGCATCTTCAATATTAAGATGGCTGGGGGTCGCCTCTTCTACATATGAGGATATCTTTACAGGTGAAGAGATTAAAGGACTTGTTGATGTTTCAGTTGAGCATGGAGTAATGGACAAGGATCAAGCAGAAAGGTTACAAAATCTATTTGCATTTGACGAAAGAACACTAGAAAGTGTTATGATTCCAAGTGCTCAATCAGAAGTTTTAATCCTAAATGGTGATAATGAAAAGAATAGACAGATAATTGCTGAAACTCAGCATTCAAGATTTCCTCTGTTGGATAAGGATAATAAACTGATTGGAACAATAGTTGTAAAAGATCTTATAGATGCATTATTCAAGGGGCAAAATGATCCTTGGAATGAGTTAGGAAGCTTTTCAAGAAAACCTATGATTGTTCCAGAAACTTCCAAAGTTAAGGATCTGTTTGAAAGAATGAGACATGAAAGAAGTCATATAGCTTTTATGATAGATGAATATGGTTCATTCACTGGACTTGTGACGATGGAAGATCTTCTGGAGGAATTAGTTGGTGAGATTGCTGATGAAACTGATGAAATCGAAAATGAATTTGAGATAGTTAATGAAAACGGGTTCTGGCTAGCCCACGGTTTATCACCATTGGTAGATATTCAGCGAGCTCTTGATAATGACGAAATTGATGATCCAAATGCTAATACACTTTCAGGTTTAGTTATGAATGCACTTGAAAGGCTACCAGTTGCAGGTGATATTGTTGAAGCATATGGCTACAAATTTATTGTTGAGCAGACAAAAGATAACAGGGTAGAAAAAGTTCGAATTGAGCTTATTTAATCACTAACTACAAATGTAGATTATTGCCATCATAATTAAAGAAATTTCCTGAGTCTTTCATATTGAGCTCCAAAATCAGCTTTATTAGGGCTTTCGCACTCTCTTCTGGTGATAATGATGCGTAGCTTCCACCCATATCAGTTCTCACCCATCCTGGGTGGAACGAAGCAACGGGTATCTCATAATTGTGTAATTCCCTGGAGAATGTAACCATCAGATTATTAACAGCAGCTTTGGACGCTCTATAAAAATAGGCATCACTGCTGCCGTGTTGTTGAGAGCCCATATGAGATGAAATAATGGCTATTTTTGGCTTTTTACTTGTTTTTAACTTTTCCAGAAAAGATCGAATTGTAAAGAATGGACCTGCTACGTTCGTCATCAAGATATTGAGAATGGTATTGGGAGTATTTTGTTGGTCAAACATTCCACCCTTTGCACCCATAATGCCTGCGTTACAAATAATAACATCAATTTTATTAATGCTATCAGAGATCTCCCTTAATCTATCTTCATTCATAACATCCGCTTTGAAAATTTTTAAATTATCTTTATATGCAGCATTTAATTTATCTAAATTAATTGTATTACTTGTATCTCTACATAGAGCTATTACATCATAACCTTTATCCAATACTTCGCATGTGAGGGCATAACCTATACCTTTATTTGCTCCAGTAATAAGAAATTTATAACTCATGTAATTGGCACTTATATTTTTTTGACTTTTTAGTTAATGTAATATTATCATAATGATTATGAAAATGAATTTATCAAGTAATAATAGCATTGAACTCTGGAGATATAAAATAAGAATTAAATATTTATTGTTAATGATAGCAATATTTTCTGCATCTTACCCTTTAAAGGTATTTGCTCTTCCTGGTTGCAGTTATTCATCAAATTATTTTGATAACTGTTATGGAATGAGGGATTATGATAATGGTGACCAATATATAGGTGATTTCCAAAATAATGAAAAACATGGGAATGGTCTTTATAGCTATGCCAATGGCGATCAATACATAGGAGAGTTTTTTGAAGGTGTTAGAACAGGCCATGGGCAATATTTTTATTCCAATGGAGATATATATGTTGGAGATCATTTAGATGATATGGCTCATGGGTATGGTGTCTATTCTTTTAATAGTGGTGATGTCTATACGGGAGAATTTTTAAGTGACAAAAAATCTGGAATTGGAATTTATGAATTCAACGACGGCGATCTATATCTTGGTGAATTTGACTCTGATCAAAGAAGTGGAGAAGGTACTTACTATTACATGAATGGAGATATTTTCATGGGGAAATATTCAAATGATTTACCAAATGGTCAAGGCATAATGGACTATATTTCAGGTGATAAATATATAGGCGAATTTGTTGATGAAAATAAGAGTGGTTATGGATCATATATATGGGCAAATGGTGATAGATATATTGGTCAATTTTTAAATGATATTAGATCTGGCTATGGTGAACATTATTATTCAAACGGCGATAAATATATCGGTGATTATGCAAATGATAGTGCGAATGGCATAGGGGTCTATTATTTTGCTGATGGAGATACCTATGAAGGAGAAATGCTAAATGGAGAATTTCATGGACGTGGTAAATACGTATATTCAGACGGTAGAGTCGAAACCGGTATATGGGAGTATAATACTTACATAATTTCTGATAATGATAAACCAAAAACAAATTCAACCATTAGTAGTATGAAATTATGCGAAACACTTGGCTTTTCAAAAGGAACAGCAGAATTTAGGAAATGTGTACTCGAGGTAATGAAAAATTAGAGTAAATACATAAATATAGTATAATATTTCTAAAATGTAACTGAGGGAGGTTAAAATGAATAAACCTAATGTTAAATCTTTTTTTGATAGTGCAACAAACACAATTAGTTATGTTGTCATTGATGAAGCAACTTCCTCTTGTGCAGTCGTAGACTCTGTTCTGGATTTTGACTACTCTTCAGGAGTTGTGTCCTATGAGCAAGCAGATGAGGTGATAAATTATGTAAAATTGAATAACCTAAATGTATCATGGTTATTAGAAACACACGTTCACGCTGATCATTTATCAGCTGCTCCTTATATTCAGCAACATGTGGGTGGTAAAATTGCAATATCAGCAGAAATTCAAAAGGTACAAGATATATTCGGAAAGGTTTTCAATGCTGGAACTGAATTTCAAAGAGATGGGAGTCAGTTTGATTTACTTTTACAGGACGGGGATAGTTATGAAATTGGTGAATTAATTGGTAAAGCAATTCTTACCCCAGGGCATACTCCTGCATGTATGGCACATATCATTGGTGACGCTGTTTTCGTAGGTGATACCTTATTCATGCCAGATGGTGGAACAGCAAGAGCAGATTTTCCTGGAGGAGATGCAAGGATACTTTATAAATCAATTCAAAAGATTTTAACCTTACCAGATGAAACGAGGATGTTTGTTTGTCATGATTACGGACCAAATGGTCGGGCGTTTGCGTGGGAAACAACTGTAGGAGAACAAAAGAAAAATAATATCCATATAGGTGGTGGAGTTACAGAAGATCAGTTTGTTGATGTAAGGACTGCACGAGATAAGACACTTGGTATGCCAAAGTTAATAATACCATCTATCCAGGTTAATATGAGAGCTGGCAATATGCCTCCTGCAGAAGATAATGGAGATATTTATTTTAAAGTTCCAATTAAGGGTTTACGAAAGGAAAATGATGATAATTGATTTGATTAATTTTACACCTGTTCAATCATTCATGGGAGGAGCACTCATTGGGTTTGCTGCTTTCTTACTTATGCTGACAAAAGGAAGAATTATGGGTGCAAGCGGTATTCTCGGAGGATTGATTACCAAAGATTTTAGGAGTGATTGGTATTGGAGAATCTTTTTTATTATAGGATGTTTGATCGGTCCTGTTATATTAATAACCGTATTTAACTATGAAATAGCATACAAACCTGTAGCAACTGGAATAATTTTTTATATCGCAGCATTTTTGGTTGGTTTTGGTTCAGCTATGGGTTCTGGTTGTACATCAGGGCATGGTATATGTGGTCTATCGCTTCTATCTAGAAGGTCTCTCATATCTGTAATGACTTTTGTAATAGCAGGGTTTGTTACCGTATACATAATCAAATTACTAGGAGGATTATAACATGAGATTTATATTTGCTTCTATATCAGGATTAATATTTGGGTTTGGATTAGCATTAGCAGGGATGTTAAATCCATCAAAAGTTCAAGGATTTTTAAATATCTTTGGTGTTTGGGACCCATCACTTGCTTTTGTTATGGGTGGGGGGATCATAGTAAATGCTATCGGTTATTACTTCGTTTTAAAGCGAGATAAGCCATTGTTTGCAGAGAAGTTTGCCATACCAACAACAAAAAATATTGATAAAAACCTTCTAATTGGCAGTGCAATTTTTGGCATTGGTTGGGGCTTGGCAGGTTTATGTCCAGGCCCGGTTATTAGTAATGTTTTATTACAACCAGAAGACGCACTCATCTTTCTAATCATAATGATTTTTGGTCTATTCCTAGGTAGAAGAGTTAGAATCGAGAGCACAGATACGGAGTAATAAATATATGTTATCAAATTTGAAAGAACTTACACCCTTCCAGATAGAAGTCCTTAATGAAATAAAAAAGATCCCAAAAGGACAAGTAATAACATATAAAGAACTAGCAATTAGGATTGGGAGACCAACAGCATATAGAGCTGTAGCAAATGCATGTGGTAAAAATTACGATCCTATAAATATACCCTGTCACCGAGTTATAAGAAGTGATGGGAAATTGGGGGGATATAGCCTTGATGGGGGGAGTAAAATGAAAGAGAAGTTAATAAACAGTGAGAAATAATTTGGTCATTGTTTTTATCATTTTACTAACTTATTTTTCTTTTATGAATAATTCTCAAGCATGTCGTCTAATGCATGATGGTATCAATATTGACTACGAATGGAAACCAAACACACCAAGTAAGATAGAATGATATGATCCAGAATAGGTCAATTTCTTGTCTAGAGGTGAGTTTGGTTTCTACTTTAAATAGTCTTTATTCGCTTAGTTTGATATTGACGGCAGAAATTTTACCTTTTTCTTCTGCTACATCATATGACACTGCTTGATCTTCAAATAGATTCCTTATTCCAGAATTTTGTAAAGCAGATATGTGGACGAATATATCTTTATCTCCATCATCAGGTTGAATAAAACCATATCCTTTTTTAAGATTAAACCACTTAACTTTTCCATTTGCCATATTACGAGTTCTCCTTTAATAGCAATTAACATTTTTTGGGTACAAGCCCGAAGTTTTTCTCTTAATCAGATGTTAAATTGCCGTAGTAACATGGCTTTAAGCTACATATTATTACTTTGAACCGTCACATTATGAAATAGAGCTCAAAACATTTATATACATATCATTTAATCAAATAAATAGATATAAATAATTTCTTTTGTTTACAAATTTACGTTATATATCAAATTGCTTTCAGTAAACTTATAGACTATGATAAAGCTCTTTTAGAGAATCTTATAGGAGAAGCAATTGTCTAAAATTGGTTTTATTGGCTTGGGTGATATGGGACAAGTTATTGTTCCAAGATTACTTGAAGCTGGACATACGGTAACGGGATGGAACAGATCACCGGGTAAATCAAAAAGTCTTGAAGATGCCGGTATGATGATAGCAAGCACGCCTGCCGAAGCAGCGAAAAATGCAGATATTGTGTTATCTATTGTCACTGATGGCAATGCAGTAAAGGATGTTTCTTTAGGTGAAAATGGGATAATTACTTCTCTTAATAAGGAGGCAATATATCTCGATATGAGTACAATATCACCAGAAGTTAGTCGTTTCGTTTCAGAAGAGTTTGATAAGAGAGGACTTCAAATGATGGATGCACCACTCTCTGGAAGTCCTGTGACGGTTGTTCAAGGGTCAGCGTCAATTATGGTAGCAGGTAAAAAAGAGTGCTATGAAAAAGTATATGACACACTGCTCGCAATAGGACCCAAAGTTTCATATATCGGATCAAACGGCCTTGCAGTGCAGACAAAACTATCAATCAATCTTCTTTTAATGGTAGAGGTGATTGCATTTGGTGAAGCTGTTGCGATGGCCGAAAAGGGTGGTGTTGATAGGCAAGTTGTTGTTGATGCAATACTTAATTCTGTTGCTACTTCCCCAGTTTTATCTTACAGGGGGCCATTTATATTAGATGGTAAAATGCCTGAGAAACCTCTTGCTGATGTTGCATTGCAGCAAAAAGATATGACTCTTGTTCTAGAACAATCCAGATTGCTTGCCTCGCCAGCACCTCTTGCCGCAGCTGCAAATGATATGATGAATGCAAGCAGAGGAATGGGCTTAGGGCATCATGATTTTGTTGTTGCACATAGAGCCTACAAAAAAATGAATGGTGGTGAATGATGATAAAAGATCAGTTTATGATAAATATTAGTGATGTTCCGAAAGTTGGAGGACTAAAAGAAGAAGATGGCTGGGTTGATATGCAGGTTCAGTTTCTAATTGATAAGGCTTCAAATGGTTCTCAAGATTTTTTATTAGGATGGACTGTTTTGCCACCGGGAGCTATGCACGATAGGCATCGTCATTTTCACGTTGATGAGTTTTGGATTGTTATATCTGGACAAGGGGTTATGTATGAGCATGAGGGTGGTGAAAAAATAAGTAAAAAGGGTGACGTAGTGTTTACACCGCGTAATCAATGGCATGGTTTTAAAAATACAAGTGATGAAGACGTTATACTTGTATGGGGTTGGATAGGGAAAGGCTCTCTAGAAGACGCAGGATATGAGGTTCATCCCAATCATGGTTAATCAAGAACAATTAGATGCATTAAACACTGCAATTGAGAAAGAAATCAAACTTGGTCACAAACAAGTTGGATGGAAATTAGGTTTTGGATCTCCTGCGGGAATGAAAGCGCTTGGAATAACCAGACCTCTTGTTGGAGCTTTATTTGATTCTGGCGAAATTAAGTCAGGTGCTGAGATTGTTCTTAAAAAGTATAATGAACCAAGAGTTGAAGCGGAATTGGCTGCCCACATCAGCCATGACATAGATAGTGGTGCATCTCTCAATCAAATAAAAAATTCAGTTTCAAGTTTTGTACCCGGAATAGAGTTTGTTGACTTCCATAGTCCACCAATTAATCCAACATTTGTTCTATCTGAAAATATCTACCAGCGGGGATGGATATTAGGAAAGGATAATAATACTGGTTGGATTGAAGCCATGGATAAGGAAGAATTGTTAACCTCAATGGGAACTGAAAAGTGGGATCCATTTGATAATATAGAAGCGATCATTGGGACGCTTGAAGATAATTTTGATGAATGTAATAAGGTTGCAAACCAAATAGGAAGAGGTATTAAGAAGGGTGATGTAATATTACTTGGCTCAGTATTTCCACCACACCCTGTTAATGGGGGAAGTTTTCATGTTTCTATGTTTGGGCAAGATATTTGTATGAGATTTAGGAACTAGCCTAAATTACTTCGGCATATGCTCAAGATCAAGCTGTTCATCTCTTCTCCGAAGATAAAAAGCATATTTAGGATCAATAAAATCTTTTGAATTATTTAGCTTAAAATGCTTGGCAGCATGATAAACCCATTGGGTATTTGACATAAGTTCTCTGCCAAGAGCAACAAAATCTGCACAATTATCACCGATTATATTATTTGCTTGTTCATAACCGATTATTGCGCCAACAGCCATTGTGCTTATGTTACAATGTTCTCTGATGTTTTTTGCATAATTCACCTGGAAACCTGGAGTGATCTTTGCTTTTGATATAGCAGAAGTACCACTAAGCCCCCCTGATGAACAATCTATTACATCAACACCTAGGGATTTTAGTATTTTTACAAGCTCTAGTATTTCATTCCAGGTCGTACCAGCATCTGGTCCATCAATTGAGGAAATTCTATAGAAAAAAGGTTTGTTTTTTGGCCATACTTGATTAATAGAATTAATAACTTCCTTAATTATCCTCACTCTATTTTCGAAATTACCACCATAATTATCAGTTCTTTTGTTAGATATTGGGGATAAAAATGTATGAAGTAGGTAACCATGAGCGCCGTGAATTTCAATCATATCAAATCCAGCTTTATTGGCCCTTTCAGCGGCTAAAGTGAAGTCATTAATTATTTTGTGAATATCATCTTGAGTAGCTTCACGTGGCTCAGGAGAGTCAAGGCTCATCGGAATAGATGATGGTGCTATTATTTCCCATGGTTTTTCTATTGACTGAGATGTGAGTGGCTTTGCGCCATCAATCGGTCTATCGCAGCTCGCTTTTCTCCCAGCATGGCCTATTTGAATTCCTATATTTACATTATATTTTTTAAATATTTTAACTATTTCAGATAAATCCGGTATAAATTTATCATCCCAGATCCCCGTGCAACCATGAGTAATTCTTCCTTCAGGGGATACAGCGGTGGCCTCCATAAAAGCACCACCAAGCCCAGATTGAGCAAAACGTGAGTAATGTTGTTTGTGCCAGTTTGTCAGGTGCCCATTTTCAGCCGAATATTGACACATAGGTGACATTATAACTCTATTTTTAAAGCTGATTGATTTAATATCTATTGAATTAAATAGTGGTACACCTGACATTTAACTATTTTTTTAATTATAAAACTCTTATAAATTTATAAATACTGTTTTCCTTTTCGATGGCATCTGTGACTTCAGAAACACCTTCAATCATTTCCACTTCACAGATATCATTAAAACCTTCGGTTTCTACAGCGATGGGGTTAAAATAACTATAAACTGGTACAATTGCTCCAAGTGTGAAGCCACAAACCAAACCAATTAATAAATTTTTATTGATCATAATCTATACCTCTATGTTAAATTAATAATAATAAATTGTAACATAAACCTGAATTGAATTGCTAGTGAAATGATGAATAAATACTTGTATGTTTTAGGAAAATTTTATATTTGTTCCAGTGTCTAATTATTTTATGAAAATCAATGAATAAATCTAAAAAGGAAGAAAAAAGAAGTGACTACACTTTGATATTTGCATTCCTCATAAATATATTATTATCAATTTTCCAAATAATTGGTGGTATTTTATCCGGTAGCTTATCATTGATAGCAGACGCGCTTCATAACTTTAGTGATGCAATAACTATAGGACTTGGGCTTTTTGCTCGAATTATTGGAAGACGCCCTGCAGATAAAATAAGAAGCTTTGGATATAAAAGAGCTGAAATGATAGCGGCATTTATCAATGTAATTTCCCTTATCATAATTGGTTTCTTTCTAATTTACGAGGCAATCTTGAGATTTATCGAACCAAGCGTAATTTCCGGAAAACTAGTGATAATTGTTGCCTCAATTGCACTAATTGTTGATTTAGCAACTACAATAATAACTGCATATTTGTCAAGAGAAAGCACAAATATGAAAGTTGTTTATCTACACAACCTAACTGATACTCTTGCTTCTGTTGCTGTAATCATTGGTGGTTTTTTTATATTAAAATATGACATGTATTGGATTGATACCTTCTTAACATTGCTTATCGCACTATATATTTTGATTCAGTCATTTCTGTTAACCCCAGATATCTTAAATTTCTTTATGGATGGGACTCCGAAGGGGATCAATATTGACCAAATAAAGAAAAAAATTGAAGAAATAGATCTTGTAGTAGATATGCATGATATTCATGTTTGGGGAATAGATGAGGAGCAGAAAGCACTTGAGGCGCATGTGATAGTGGAAGTCTCAGAATTAAATGAAGTTGAAAAACTTAAGTATCAGATAAAGGAAATCCTTGATAAAAGTTTTAACATTTCTCATTCAACGTTAGAGTTTGAGCCTAACTTAAATTTAAAATAACTTTTCAATTCAAAATAGTACTAGTTAATTTTTTCTCTTGATATTTTTTTTCTGATATTAGGATCTAGAAATTTCTTACGAATCCTGATTGATTTTGGTGTTACCTCAATTAATTCATCATCAGAAATCCATGCAATTGCTTTCTCTAAATTCATATCCAGAGGAGTTGTAAGTTTTACTGCTTCATCTTTTGCGTGTGTTCTAATATTTGTTAATTTCTTACCTTTAAGTACATTAACTTCAAGATCATTTGGTCTCGAATGTATACCTATTATCATTCCTTGATATACAGGGATACCTGAACCAATAATCATTTGCCCACGTTCCTCAAGATTAAATAATGCGAAAGCTACGGATGTTCCTTGTCCATTTGAAATCAATACGCCATTTGTTCTGCCTTTGATTTCACCTTTGTGATTTTCATAGCGAGAAAATAATCGATTAATAACTGCAGTACCACTTGTAGCAGTCATTAGTTCAGATTGATAACCAATTAATCCTCTTGTGGGTGCTTCAAAAATCAATCTAGATCTTCCTATGCCAAATGGTTTCATCTCTAGCATAACTCCTTTTCTTATATTGAGATCCTGCACAACTTGCCCAGTGTATTCATCATCAACATCAATAATGACTTCTTCTATAGGTTCTAATAACTTGCCGTTATCATCATTCTTCATCAATACTTGTGGCTTTGAAACACTCAATTCATAGCCCTCTCTTCTCATAGTTTCGATAAGGACTGATAATTGCAATTCTCCTCTTCCTGAAACGAGATAACCACTATCATTTTGTGATTTTTGGATTTGAAGAGTGATATTTCCTTCCCCTTCTTTCATTAATCTATCTCCAATCATTCTACCGGTTACTTTATCTCCCTCTCTCCCAGCTAATGGACTATCATTTACGCTAAATGCCATTTGTACAGTTGGTGGATCAATTGGTTGCGCATGTAAAACCATGTTATTTTCAAGCGCACAAAATGTATCTGCAACTGTTCCTTTTGTTAATCCCGCAATCGAGATGATATCCCCTGATGTTCCTTTTTCAATTCCAGCTCTTTCAGTACCCCTAAATGCTAAAATTTTTGTAATCCTACCAGTCTCAATTAAATTCCCATCATGGCTTAATACTTTTATTTGCTGGTTTGTAGTTACTTCTCCAGAAAAAACTTTTCCTGTAATTAATCTACCTAAATAAGGATCGTTACCTAAAATTGTCCCAAGCATTTTAAATTCCCCATCCTCAACCTTTGGTGGAGGGGTATGTTTGATTATCAAATCAAATAATGGGTTTAAATTATCATTTTTAATTTTTAAATCATTTGTCACCCAGCCATCTCTTCCCGAACCATATAAGATTGGAAAATCAAGTTGGTGCTCGTCAGCATCTAAGACAGCAAACAAATCGAAAATTTCATTTACTACCTCATCAGCTCGGGAGTCATTTTTATCAACTTTGTTTATTACAACCATAGGTCTTAATCCTATTTGGAGTGCCTTTGCTAATACAAACTTTGTCTGCGGCATTGGACCTTCAGCTGCATCAACAAGAAGAATAGCACTATCAACCATGCTAAGGATTCTTTCAACTTCTCCACCAAAATCAGCATGTCCGGGAGTATCAATAATATTTATTCGGACTTCATCCCATACAACGGAGGTACACTTTGCTAATATTGTTATTCCTCTTTCTTTTTCTAAGTCATTAGAGTCCATTATTCTTTCCGCAACCTTCTGATTTTCCCTGAAAGCTCCCGACTGTGATAATAATTTATCGATGAGTGTTGTTTTACCATGATCGACATGTGCAATAATTGCTATATTTCTGAGGTCCATTGTATGAAGTTTCTAATTATTTAACTCAAGGTTGAAGAGGATTTATTAACCATCTTACTATGGTATTATTTATAAGATGTAAATTTAATTTATTATTAGCGATTGTGTTTAGTTTAATCAATTTATTAATTAATTTTTTGCAACAATTTTTTTTTCGTATTAAATTAATTATGTAGGAAATAAAAATGGTATGATTATGGACTTCCATGCTCCGTCAACAACTGATGAATTGTCATCTTTACTCAGTAATAGCTCAGAAAAAAAACATCTATTAGCAGGTGGTACAGACCTACTAGTTCAAATGCAATCACAGATTATTGAACCATCTATAGTCATTGATATTAAAAATATAAGTGAAATGATGGAAATTAAGGATGATGTTGATGGTTTCTATGTTGGAGCAGCAGTATCTGGTATGACTATAATTGAGCATCAAGGTTTTTCTGATACATGGCCAGGTGTAATCGATGGCGTAAAGCTCATAGGGTCAATCCAAATAAAAGGCAGAGCTAGCATGGGAGGAAATTTATGCAATGCCTCGCCTGCCGCTGATAGCATTCCTGCAATGATAGCTTCCGATGCAAAAGCAATTATTTTAGGTTCGAAGGGGAAACGAGATATGCTGGTTGAGGATTTTGTATTAGGTCCGGGTAAAAATATTCTTAAATCTGATGAAGTTTTGGTTGGTATAAAGTTTCCTAAAAAAAGGAATAACTCAAGTGGAGCTTATCTAAGGTTTACGCCACGCACAGAAATGGATATTGCCGTTGCAGGTGTTGGAGTAAATATCTCGTTAGGGGATAAATTTCAAATAGAGCATGCAAAGGTATCGATAGGTGCCGTTGCTGAAAAAGCCTTAGTTGCCGAGGCTGCGGCGAAAGTCTTAATTGGGAAAAAAGTTGATGAGGAAGTAATTGAGAAATTCGTGAGCGAGGTAAGGAATTTGGCCAGACCAATTGATGATAAGAGAGGGACAGTAGAATTTAGAAAACAGGTAATTGGAGTACTTGCAAAACGAGCATTAAACATTGCATTGGAGAGAATAAGTCATGGCTAGAAAACATGTAGTAACGACTATAAACGGAGATGAGTGTGATTTCCTATGTGAGTCTGATGAAACACTTTTATCAGTAATTAGAAATCAACTCAGGCTTACCGGTACAAAAGAAGGATGTAGCACAGGAGATTGTGGTGCATGTTCTGTAATGCTCGATGGACGATTGGTTTGTTCATGTTTAACACTAGCTGTGGAAGCTGAAGGTAAGGTGATTGATACTATTGAGGGTATGTCAGAGGATGGTAACCTACATATTTTGCAACGTAAATTTATTGAACATGCGGCATTACAATGTGGCATCTGCACACCGGGTTTTTTGATTGCAGCAAAAGCATTGCTTGAGCGAAATCCAAATCCTACAGAAACAGAGGTGAGATATTGGTTGGCAGGAAACTTATGTAGATGCACAGGATATCATAAAATTGTTGAAGCAGTTATGGATGCCGCTACTGAAATGAGGGGGTAATATGTCAGATTTCGTAGCATATGAAGACAAAAAATTAAAAACTATTGGGACACGTCCACTCAGACCAGATGGAGTTGATAAGGTTACAGGTCGAGCAAGATATGGTGCTGATATTAACTTACCAGGTCAGCTTTATGGTAGTGTTCTGAGAAGTCCCCACGCACATGCCAAGATCAAGTCAATTGATGTTTCCAAAGCAAAAGCCCTTACAGGAGTGAAAGCTGTCATTACGAGCAAAGATTTTGAAGATATGCCATCTCAAGTAATCCCTGTTGGTGAATTGGTCGCAAATTTTAGAGATGTAACTCGTAATGTTATGGCAAGAGAAAAAGTTTTATACGATGGTCATGCTGTTGCAGCCGTTGCTGCGACATCTGAAGTGATTGCTAAAAAAGCCATAAATCTTATAAAGGTCGAATATGAGGTATTACCTCATGTAATAGATGTTGCAGATGCGATGAATGAGGATGCACCATTGCTTGATGAAAATCAGTTTACGCAAGGTGAGATCAGAGTGCTTGGTGGGGATACAACCAAAGAACCAGTTCCAGATAAACCTTCAAATATTGCCAAAAGGCTAACTTTTGTCAAGGGTGACATTGATTCTGGATTTAAAGATGCGCATTTAATTCTAGAAAGAGTATTTGCAACAAAACCTGTTCATCAAGGGTATATTGAACCTCATGCATCAGTTGCTTCCTACACGGAAGATGGTCAGGTTGAATTATACACATGCACACAAGGACATTTCACTATCAGGGCTCAATGTGCAAAATTGTTAAGCATGGATGTTTCTAAAATCAAGGTTATCCCCACAGAGTTGGGAGGTGGATTTGGTGGTAAAAATAATGTCTATTTAGAACCTCTCGCAATAACTTTATCAAAAATAGCAAGAAGACCTGTAAAGATGGTTATGTCTCGAAACGAGGTTTTCAGAGCTAGCGGACCAAGCCCAGCTGGTCGTACATATGTAAAATTAGGATTGAATAAAAAAGGAAAAATAATCGCAGCAGATGCGCAAATAGATATGCAATCGGGTGCGTTCCCAGGGACGCCACTGGGGCAAGCAACAATTACATGTTTTACAAGGTATGATATTGAAAATGTTCGAGTCATTGGTCATGATGTGATTTCTAACAGACCAAAGGTTGCAGCATACAGAGCACCGGGTGCTCCTGTAGCAGCTTTTGGTGTTGAGAGTGTAATTGATGAAGCAGCAAAAAAGCTATCAATCGATCCAATAGATATCAGAATACTTAACGCCGCCAAAGAAGGAACACAAACTTATTACGGTGTAAAGTTTCCAAGAATTGGATTTGAAGAAACACTTCAAAAAGCAAAAAGACATAAAAATTACCACATTCCATTAAAAGAAAATCAGGGCAGAGGTGTGGCTACAGGTTTTTGGATGAATATTGGAATGGATACAACTGCTTCATTAAATGTGAATGATGATGGGACTATTGCTGTGTCTGTTGGTACAATAGATGTAGCTGGAGGATCCCGTGCATCTCTTGCTATGATGGTAGCAGAAGAATTTGGAATTGACTCTGATAAAGTAAGAGTTACAACCGGTGATACCTCTCAACTTGGTTTTAATTTTGTTACTGCAGGGAGTAGGGGAACATTTGCAGGAGGCATTGTTTCTGTCTTGGCAGCAAGAGATGCTATAGAAGAGTGTAAATTAAGAGCAGCAAAAACTTGGAATGTGAAAGTTGAAGAAGTTGTTTGGGAGAATGGATTTGCCAGACCTGCAAGCACAAATGTGGGACCATTTGAACCACTTTCTTTATCTGAAATTGCTAGAAATGCAACTAGAACAGGTGGACCAATTGCTGGGCATTGTGAAAAAAATGTTCAGGGAGCTGGTCCAAGTTTTGGTACTCAAATTGTAGATGTTGAAGTCGATAAAGAAACAGGAAGTGTGAAAATTCTTCGACATACAATTGTCCAAGATGCAGGAAAAGCTATTCACCCTGCTTATGTTGAAGGTCAATATCAAGGTGGTGCAGTTCAGGGTATCGGATGGGCATTGAATGAGGAATATATCTATGGAAAAGATGGCAGACTTCAAAATCCTGGATTTCTAGATTATAGGGTGCCTGTTGCCTCAGATGTCCCATTTATCGATGTTGAGATAGTTGAAGTTCCCAATCCCTATCATCCATATGGTGTAAGAGGTATTGGTGAAGTCCCAATCATACCTCCAACAGCTGCAATTGCAAATGCTATCAATGATGCCATAGGTGTGAGGTTTGAAACACTTCCTCTATCACCTCCAAAAGTATTATCCGCAATAATTGGAAATTAAGCACTTTTTACTAAAATGCTATTTTAGTTGAAACAATCGTATATTTTGATAAAAAAATAAATTGCATAAAGTGGGTAAAATCAAACTCATAACTTTCTATAATGGTGAGGACGACAGGATTTGAACCTGTGACCCCCAGATTAGGAATCTGGTGCTCTATCCTACTGAGCTACGCCCCCATGATCTGTAGTTATTTCATAATAAAACATTTATTTTTATAATCAAA
>Ga0255773_10000620_pt1 | contig 37592 bp, 34 predicted proteins | sample 011ome_17_FD_179971 | JGI IMG/M metagenome (GOLD analysis project Ga0255773, IMG submission 179971) | Coastal salt marsh microbial communities from the Groves Creek Marsh, Skidaway Island, Georgia - 011502XT metaG (version 2) | ecosystem: Environmental > Aquatic > Marine > Intertidal zone >... | reverse complement strand
TTTACTATTCTTTTCTGTTCCGTTTTAATAATTTCTTGTGAGTATGAAAGTTTTGAATTAGAAAAAGATTTACAAACACCTTTAGCATCTTGCGTTGATGGAGTTGCTAAAATTCCAGGAACTGATTTAGAATTCTCATGTATAAATTATGACCTTGTTGGTCATGTGTCTCTCGATATAATGGACGCAGAGTATGGAAATGATTGCTGGGGATGGACAGACAATTCTACAGGAAAAGAATATGCTATTATGGGTTTAACTAATGGAACAGCTTTTATTGATATTTCAGATCCTGTGAACCCCATATACTTAGGAAAATTACCAACTGCAACAACTGAAAGTTCATGGAGAGATATGAAGGTTTATAAAAATTATCTCTACGTTGTTAGTGAGGCGATTGACCATGGTCTCCAGATTTTTGATTTAACGAAATTGAGAGTTGTTGATTCCCCAACTGTTTTTTCATCAGATTTTAGCTTCAATGAGTTTGGGCAAGCTCACAACATCGCAATAAATGAAGATTCTGGATATGCCTACATTGCGGGATCATGTTATCAAAATAGCTGTAAACAAGACAGATCAGGAAGTAAAGGTTTGTACGTTCTTGATTTGTTAAATCCATTAAATCCTGAAGCTGTTATTGAATTGCCAGATTTTGGATATAGCCATGACATTCAAGTTGTCAACTACAAAGGTCCTGATATCAATTTTTTTGGAGAGGAAATTTATATTGGAAGTAATGAAAATCGAGTTGTTTTTGTTAATGTTTCTGATAAGAACAATCCTGTTTTAATTTCTGAATTTGAATATCCCGAAGAAGTGACAAATACAGAACAATATACGCACCAAGCTTGGCTAACAAAAGATCAAAAATATTTGTTTTTGGGGGATGAACTTGATGAGCTTCAACAAGGTTGTATTGAGTCTAAGGGACAGAACTGCGATCTAGTAGATAATACTAAAACCTATGTGGTTGATGTTGAAGACTTAAAACACCCAAAGCTTCACTACATATATAAATCTAATCTTGAGGGAATTGATCATAACGGATATGTTAATAATACAGAATTTTATCTTGCTAGCTACACTAATGGATTAAGGGTTATCGATATTTTAAACATAAATCAAAAAAATATTTTTGAAATAGGTTTTTTTGATACTTATTTTGAAAAAGAACATTCAGGAGCTTTCAATAAAGTTGGTCAAGCTAAATTATTAGACCCAGGTGGTCATGATGGTCGAAAAGGTGAAAATATTGAATATTTTAATGGAGCTTGGAGTACATATCCCTTTTTTAAAAGCGAAAACATTTTAATCAGTGATATTAACTCAGGCCTATTTATTGTAAAAAAACAAAATTAGTATTTACAATAAACATTAATAATTCTACTTGTTTTTTGTTACGAAAAAAAAATCAAAAAATATAATTTTTTAAGATAAAATTTATATATTTGCACGCATTTTAAAAGTAATAAAACATTATATATTATGGCTAAGGAAACATTTGACCGTTCGAAACCCCACTTAAATATTGGAACAATCGGACACGTAGACCACGGAAAAACTACCCTAACTGCTGCTATTACAAAAGTATTAGCTGATGCAGGTTTATCTGAAGTAAAAAGCTTTGATCAAATTGACAATGCTCCTGAAGAAAAAGAAAGAGGGATTACAATTAACACATCTCACGTTGAATACCAAACAGCAAATCGTCACTATGCGCACGTTGACTGTCCTGGTCACGCTGATTATGTGAAAAACATGGTAACTGGTGCCGCTCAAATGGATGGTGCAATTTTAGTTGTTGCAGCTTCTGACGGACCAATGCCACAAACAAGAGAACACATCTTATTAGGAAGACAAGTTGGTATTCCTAGAATTGTTGTTTTCTTAAACAAAGCTGACCAAGTTGATGACGAAGAATTATTAGAGCTTGTTGAAATGGAAGTTAGAGATTTATTAAATTTCTATGAGTACGATGGAGACAATGGTCCTGTAATTTTAGGTTCAGCTCTTGGAGCTTTAAACGGAGAAGCTAAGTGGGTTGACACTGTTATGAAATTAATGGAAGCTGTTGACACATGGATTGAATTACCTAAAAGAGATGTTGATAAAGATTTCTTAATGCCTGTTGAGGATGTATTCTCTATTACAGGGCGTGGTACAGTTGCTACTGGTAGAATTGAAACTGGTGTTGCTAACACAGGTGATGCAGTTGATATTATTGGTATGGGTGCTGAAAAATTAGCATCAACTGTAACAGGAGTTGAAATGTTTAGAAAGATCCTAGATAGAGGTGAAGCTGGAGATAATGTTGGTATTCTTTTAAGAGGTATTGAAAAAACTGACATAAAAAGAGGAATGGTTATTTGTAAGCCAGGATCTGTAAAACCACATGATAAATTTGAAGCTGAGGTATATATTTTAAAGAAAGAAGAAGGTGGAAGACACACTCCTTTCCACAATAACTATAGACCACAGTTTTACGTAAGAACTACCGATGTTACTGGTAACATTGTACTTCCTGATGGAGTAGAGATGGTAATGCCAGGAGATAACTTAACAATTAAAGTTGAGTTAATATCTCCAATTGCTTGTAGCGTTGGGTTAAGATTTGCGATAAGAGAAGGTGGTAGAACAGTTGGTGCTGGTCAGGTTACTAAAATCTTATAATAATATATATAATAATCCATAAAAGGTATCTGCAATTTGTAGATGCCTTTTGTGGCTATAAATCTTTGGTGTTTAATTATGCCTTAAAGGAGAGACGGGTTTAGCTCAGTTGGTAGAGCACTGGTCTCCAAAACCAGGTGTCGGGAGTTCGAGTCTCTCAACCCGTGCAAAATAAAATAGTTATGAATATAGTTTCATATATAAAGGAATCTTTTTCAGAATTAAAGGAACATGTTTCTTGGACTGCTATTCCTGAACTATCTAATCTTACTGTAGTTGTACTTGTGTTTTCATTGATTTTTGCTGGTTTGATATGGCTAGCAGATAGTGTGTTGTCAAGAATTGTTAAAATTTATTTTGATTTTATAAACTAAAATATGGCTGAAGCTGTTGATTTAAAAAAGTGGTATGTAGTAAGGGCTGTTAGCGGTCAAGAAAACAAAATTCGTGATTACATGGAATCCGAAATCAATAGATTAGGTTTCAACAATATGGTTGAAGATATTTTGGTTCCCACACAAAAAGTTATTCAAATTAGAAAAGGTAAGAAAATTAACAAGGAGAAAGTTTATTTTCCAGGATACATCATGATAAAGGCAAATTTAGCTGGTGAAATTCCTCACATTATTAAATCTCTTCCAAATGTTATTGGTTTTTTAGGAGAAACTAAGGGTGGTGATCCAATTCCCCTTAGAACTGCTGAGGTTAACAGAATGTTAGGTAAAGTTGATGAATTATCTACAGAAAGTGAAAGTGTATCAATTCCTTTTGAAATTGGTGAAAGTATAAAAGTAATTGATGGTCCTTTCAATGGATTTAATGGGTCGATTGAAAAGGTTAATCAAGAAAAAAGAAAGTTAGAAGTTATGGTGAAAATTTTTGGAAGAAAAACTCCTTTAGAACTTTCTTATATGCAAGTTGAGAAAATATAAATGTTACATATAAATCATTTCTTAAATAGCTTCCAATTGTTTAAGAGATAATAAATATTAATAATGGCTAAAGAAATACAAAAAGTACTAAAATTACAAATTAGAGGAGGTGCTGCTAATCCATCACCACCAGTTGGTCCCGCTCTAGGTGCCGCCGGTGTTAATATAATGGAATTTTGTAAGCAGTTTAATTCAAGAACTCAAGATAAACCTGGAAAAGTTTTGCCTGTTGCAATTACAGTTTTCAAGGATAAGTCTTTTGAATTTGTTGTAAAAACTCCGCCTGCAGCCGTTCAACTTTTGGAAGCAGCTAAAATTAAAAAAGGATCTGGAGAGCCTAATCGTAGTAAAGTAGCTACCGTCTCTTGGGATCAAATTAAGACTATTTCAGAAGATAAAATGGTTGACTTAAATGCATTTACTGTAGAATCTGCTATGAAAATGGTAGCAGGTACTGCAAGATCAATGGGAATTAAAGTCAAAGGTCAAGCTCCTTTTTAATTTTTAATATTATAAGATTATGACAAAAATTTCAAAAAAACGTAAAGACTCTCTTTCCAAATATGATTCTTCGAAGACTTATAGTCTTAAGGAGGCTTCATCAGTTATTAAGGAGATATCAAACGTTAATTTCGATTCTTCAGTTGACTTAGCTGTTAGACTTGGAGTTGATCCGAGAAAGGCAGATCAAAATGTTAGAGGAGTAGTAACTCTTCCAAACGGAACAGGAAAAGACGTTAAAGTATTAGCATTAGTAACACCTGATAAAGAAAAAGACGCGCTAGATGCTGGTGCTGATTTTGTTGGTTTAGATGAATACCTTCAAAAAATAAAGGATGGTTGGACTGACGTCGATGTTATCATTACTATGCCAAGTGTCATGGGTAAGTTAGGTCCCCTAGGTCGAATTTTAGGTCCTAGAGGTCTTATGCCAAATCCAAAGACAGGTACAGTGACTATGGATGTTGCTAAAGCAATTACAGATGTAAAAGCTGGGAAAATTGATTTTAAAGTTGACAAAACTGGTATAATTCATGCTTCTATTGCAAAGGTCTCTTTTGATGCTGATAAGATATATGGAAATTCTTTAGAATTAATCCAAAATATATTGAAACTTAAGCCAAGTTCCTCTAAAGGGACTTATGTGAAAAGTATTTACATGTCAAGTACTATGAGTCCAGGAATTAATATTGATACTAATATTTAGTTAAAAAAAATAAAATGACAAGAGAAGAAAAATCTAAAGTAATTGAAAGGTTAACTGCTGAATTGGCTGAAAATACCAACATTTACATGACAGATGTTTCCGGTCTAAACGCTTCTGAAACAAGTAAATTAAGAAGAGCTTGTTTCAAAGCAAATATCAAACTTTCAGTTGTTAAAAATACTTTGTTAAGTAAAGCAATGGAATCATCTGATAAAGATTTTGGAAACTTAAGTGAAGTTTTAGTTGGTAATACAGCTTTGATGTATTCTGAAGTTGGCAATTCACCTGCTAAATTGATAAAACAATTTAGAAAGAAATCTGAGAGACCTCTTTTAAAAGGAGCTTCTATTGAAGATTCTGTTTATGTTGGAGACGATCAGGTTGAGTTTTTAGCTAATATTAAGTCAAGAGAAGAGTTAATTGGAGAAATTGTAACAATATTACAATCTCCAGCTAAAAATGTAATTTCCGCTTTACAATCAAGTGGATCAACAATCTCAGGAGTTTTAAAAACACTTTCTGAAAAAAATAATAATTAATAATAACAATAATAAATACTTAAAAAAATGGCAGATTTAAAAGATTTTGCAGAACAATTAGTTAACCTTACAGTTAAAGAAGTAAATGAGTTAGCTGATATCCTTAAAAATGAATACGGAATTGAACCAGCAGCTGCAGCAGTTGCAGTAGCAGGTCCAGCAGCAGGTGGTGATGCCGCAGCAGCTGAAGAAAAAACAGAATTTGATGTAGTATTAAACGCAGCAGGTGGATCAAAACTAGCTGTTGTCAAATTAGTTAAAGAATTAACTGGTTTAGGTTTAAAAGAAGCTAAAGAATTAGTTGACAATGCTCCAAGTAACATTAAAGAAGCAGTTTCTAAAGATGAGGCTGAAGGCTTTAAAAAGTCACTTGAGGAAGCTGGAGCTGAAGTTGAATTAAAGTAAATAAATTCAACTTTAGCTTGTCCTATTTAAAATGAGAATGTCTCATTTTAAATCTTTTACGTTCTTTTAACCTAAATTGTTTTAAATGTATAGTACTAATAATAGATTAAATTTTGCTTCTGCAACTGATATCCCTGATTATCCAGATTTTTTGGATATTCAAATTAAATCCTTTAGTGACTTTTTTCAACTAGAGACTAAGTCTGATGAGAGAACTGACGAAGGATTATTTAACACCTTCATGGAAAACTTTCCAATATCAGATTCAAGAAATCAGTTTGTTCTTGAATTTCTTGATTATTTTGTTGATCCCCCGAGGTATTCGATTCAAGAATGTATTGAAAGGGGATTAACTTATAGTGTACCATTAAAAGCTAGGCTTAAACTTTATTGTACTGATGAGGAACATGAAGATTTTGAAACAATTGTTCAGGATGTTTATTTAGGAGTTATTCCTTATATGACACCAAGTGGTACTTTTATAATCAATGGTGCTGAAAGAGTTGTTGTTTCTCAATTACACAGATCTCCAGGTGTTTTCTTTGGCCAATCATTTCATGCTAATGGAACTAAATTATATTCAGCAAGAGTAATTCCTTTTAAAGGATCATGGATTGAGTTTGCAACCGATATTAACAGTGTTATGTACGCTTACATTGATAGAAAGAAGAAATTACCTGTTACAACTCTTCTAAGAGCAATTGGTTTTGAAAGAGACAAGGATATTCTTGAAATTTTTGATTTAGCTGAAGAAGTTAAAGTTTCAAAGTCTGGATTAAAAAAATGTATTGGAAGAAAATTAGCTGCTAGAGTTTTAAATTCATGGTTTGAGGATTTTGTTGATGAGGATACGGGTGAAGTTGTTTCTATTGAAAGAAACGAAATTGTGTTAGATCGAGATATTATCATAGACAAGGATAATATTGATGAAATATTAGAAACTAATACTAAGACAATCCTTTTACACAAGTTGGATGGACAACTTTCTGAGTATGCTATTATTCACAACACTTTACAGAAAGATCCAACAAATTCAGAAAAAGAAGCTGTTGAACACATTTACAGACAATTAAGGAATGCTGAACCGCCAGATGAAGAAACTGCAAGAGGAATTATTGATAAGTTGTTTTTCTCTGATCAAAGATATAACCTTGGAGAAGTTGGTAGGTATAGGATGAATAAGAAATTAGGACTTGACATTGATATGGAAATGTTGGTCTTAACAAAAGAAGACATTATTACTATAATTAAATATCTAATTGAACTAATTAACTCTAAATCTGAAATTGATGATATTGATCACCTTTCTAACAGAAGAGTAAGAACAGTTGGCGAACAATTATCTTCTCAATTTGGTGTTGGTCTTTCTAGAATGGCTAGAACTATTCGTGAAAGAATGAATGTTAGGGACAATGAGGTATTTACACCTATTGACTTGATTAATGCTAAAACTTTATCATCTGTAATTAATTCATTTTTCGGGACAAATCAACTTTCTCAATTTATGGATCAAACAAATCCATTGGCTGAAATTACTCACAAAAGAAGACTTTCAGCACTGGGACCTGGTGGTTTGTCAAGAGAAAGGGCTGGTTTTGAAGTTAGGGATGTTCATTATACACATTATGGAAGGTTATGTCCTATCGAAACTCCTGAGGGTCCAAATATTGGATTAATTTCTTCCTTAGGGGTTTTTGCTAAAGTCAACAATTTAGGATTTATTGAAACACCATACAGAAAAGTTGAAAATGGAGTAGTAGATCTTAATAATCACAAATTTTTGTCCGCTGAAGAAGAAGAAGGAATGCTAATAGCTCAGGCAAATATTCCAAAAGACAAGAATGGAAAAATTCTGTCTGATAAAGTTATTGCTAGACAAGAAGCAGATTATCCAGTTGTTGACCCTGGTATGGTCAATTACACTGATGTTGCCCCTAATCAAATAGCCTCAATTTCTGCTTCATTAATTCCATTTTTAGAACATGATGATGCCAATAGGGCACTTATGGGATCGAATATGATGAGACAATCAGTTCCATTATTAAGACCAGAATCTCCAATTGTAGGAACTGGGCTTGAAAGACAAGTTGCATCTGATTCAAGGGTTTTAATTAATGCTGACTTTGATGGAAAAGTTATCTATGTCGATTCTCAAAAAATTACCATAAAATACAGCTTAACTGAAGATCAAAAATTAACAAGTTTTGACAGCGATGAAAAGACGTATTCTCTAGTTAAGTTTAGAAAAACAAATCAAGGAACTTGTATTAACTTAAAGCCTATTGTTGTTAAGGGTGATAAAGTAAAAAAAGGTCAAGTTTTATGTGAAGGGTATGCTACTCAACAAGGTGAATTAGCTCTTGGAAGAAATTTAAAGGTTGCGTTTATGCCTTGGAAAGGATATAATTTCGAGGATGCAATTGTTATTTCAGAAAAGGTCGTCAGAGATGATATTTTTACTTCTCTACATATTGATGAATACTCAATTGATGTCAGAGATACAAAACTTGGAATGGAAGAGCTTACTAACGATATTCCTAATGTTAGTGAAGAAGCTACTTCAAATCTTGACGAAAATGGTATGATAAGAGTTGGTGCTGAAGTTAAACCAGGTGATATATTAATTGGAAAAATCACACCAAAAGGTGAATCAGATCCAACACCTGAAGAAAAACTTTTGAGAGCCATCTTCGGGGATAAGGCTGGTGATGTTAAAGATGCCTCTTTGAAAGCTCCCCCATCTTTAAACGGTATTGTAGTTGACAAAAAGCTTTTTACTAGACCAATTAAAGACAAAAGAAAAAGATCAGAGGATAAAGAGCTGCTTTCAGAACTTAACAAGACTTATGATGTGAAGTTCGATGAGTTAAAGAAAATCTTAGTTGATAAACTTTATAATATTCTTTCAGGTAAAACATGTCAGGGAGTGTATAATGATTTGGAAGAGGAAGTATTGCCAAAGGGTAAAAAATATTCTCTAAAAATGCTAAATCAAGTTGAAGAATATACCCATTTAGTTGGTGGTCAGTGGACAGTTGACAAAAAAGTTAATTCTTTGGTTGAAACATTACTTCACAATTACAAGATTAAAGAGAATGACTTACAGGGTATGTTAAGGAGAGAGAAATTTACAATTTCAGTTGGAGATGAATTACCACCAGGTATCTTAAAATTGGCAAAAGTTTATGTTGCTAAAAAGAGAAAACTTAAGGTTGGTGATAAAATGGCTGGTCGTCATGGAAATAAAGGTATTGTTGCTAGAATAGTACGTCAAGAAGATATGCCTTTCCTTGAAGATGGAACTCCGGTTGACATTGTATTAAATCCTCTTGGTGTTCCTTCAAGAATGAACATTGGTCAAATATATGAAACTGTATTAGGATGGGCTGGTCAAAAGCTAGGTAGAAAGTTCTCTACCCCAATTTTTGACGGAGCTACTCTCGATCAGATCAATGAATTAACAGACGAAGCAGGTGTTCCAAAGTTTGGTCATACCCATTTATATGACGGTGGAACAGGTAAAAGATTTGATCAAGCAGCCACAGTAGGAGTGATCTATATGCTTAAACTGGGTCATATGGTTGATGATAAAATGCATTCTAGATCAATAGGTCCATATTCACTAATAACTCAGCAACCCCTTGGAGGAAAAGCTCAATTTGGTGGTCAAAGATTTGGTGAGATGGAAGTATGGGCTTTAGAAGCTTATGGTGCATCAAGTACTTTACAGGAAATATTAACCATTAAGTCTGATGACGTTCAAGGTAGAGCAAAAGCTTATGAAGCTATCGTTAAAGGGGAAACTATGCCTGATCCTGGTCTTCCAGAATCTTTTAACGTATTAATGCATGAATTAAAAGGTCTTGGTTTGGATATCAGATTAGAAGAATAAAAAAATAAAAACTCATTATGTCTAGAAAAATTGAAATTAATAAATCTAAAAAATTTTCAAAAATATCGATAGGATTAGCATCACCAGAAACTATTTTAGGATCTTCTAGAGGTGAAATTCTTAAACCAGAAACAATTAATTATAGAACTCATAAACCTGAGAGGGACGGTTTGTTTTGTGAAAGAATTTTTGGACCCGTAAAGGACTATGAATGTGCTTGTGGTAAATATAAAAGAATTAGATACAAAGGAATTATATGTGATAGATGTGGAGTTGAAGTAACTGAGAAAAAAGTTCGAAGAGATAGGGTAGGTCATATTGATTTAGTTGTTCCTGTTGCTCACATTTGGTATTTTAGATCACTTCCTAACAAAATTGGTTACTTATTGGGTCTCCCTTCAAAGAAGCTTGATATGATAATTTATTACGAGAGATATGTTGTCATTCAACCAGGTTTAGCAGTTAATGCAGAAGGAGAGCCTGTTAATAAGATGGATTTTCTAACTGAAGAGGAGTATATTTCTATCACAGATAATTTACCATCTGAAAATCAGTTTTTAGATGATGAAGATCCAAACAAGTTTATTGCTAAAATGGGTGCCGAATGTTTAATTGAACTTCTTTCAAGAATCGATCTAAATGAACTTTCCTACGAGCTAAGGCATAAAGCTAATACTGAAACTTCAAAGCAAAGGAAAATGGAAGCTTTAAAGAGACTACAAGTAGTTGAATCCTTTAAAGAATCCAACATCAATAGAGAAAACAAACCTGAATGGATGGTATTAAAGGTAATACCTGTAATTCCACCAGAACTAAGACCTCTCGTTCCATTAGATGGAGGAAGATTTGCAACTTCAGATTTAAATGATCTGTATAGAAGAGTTATTATTAGAAATAATAGATTAAAAAGGTTAGTTGAAATTAAGGCACCTGAGGTTATTTTAAGAAATGAGAAGAGAATGCTTCAAGAATCTGTAGATTCACTTTTTGATAACACTCGAAAATCCTCAGCCGTTAAAACAGATGCAAACAGACCTCTTAAATCTCTTTCTGATTCATTAAAGGGGAAACAAGGTAGGTTTCGTCAAAATCTTTTAGGTAAGAGGGTTGATTATTCCGCTAGATCCGTGATTGTTGGTGGACCAGAACTTAAACTATTTGAGTGCGGCTTACCTAAAAACATGGCGGCAGAATTATACAAACCTTTTATAATTAGAAAGTTAATAGAAAGAGGAATAGTAAAAACAGTTAAGTCTGCAAAGAAAATTATTGATAGAAGAGAGCCTATAGTATGGGATATATTAGAAAATGTTTTGAAAGGCCATCCAGTTCTATTAAACAGAGCTCCAACTCTGCACAGACTTGGTATTCAGGCATTTCAACCAATTTTAATTGAAGGAAAAGCTATTCAAGTACATCCTTTAGTTTGTACTGCATTTAATGCTGATTTTGATGGTGATCAAATGGCAGTTCATCTACCGCTCGGCCCTGAAGCTATTTTAGAAGCTCAGCTTTTAATGTTAGCATCACACAATATACTAAATCCAGCTAATGGTTCTCCAATTACAGTTCCATCTCAGGATATGGTTTTGGGTCTTTATTATATGACTAAATTACTTAAGTCAACTAAAGACCAGAAAGTTAAGGGAGAGGGATTAACTTTTTACTCATCCGAAGAAGTTAATATTGCTTATAATGAGGAAAGAGTTGATCTTAATGCTATGATAAAAATTAGAGCTAAAGACTTTGATAAATCAGGAAATTTAGTTTATAAAATTATTGAAACTACTGTCGGGAGAGTATTATTTAACCAGGTTGTTCCTGAAAAGGCAGGATTTATAAACGAAGTCTTAACTAAAAAATCTCTTCGTGATATTATTGGTAATATTTTAAAATTAACAAGTGTTCCTGAAACAGCAGAGTTTTTAGATAAAATAAAATCAATGGGATTCTCGTTTGCATTTGAAGGTGGATTGTCCTTTAGTTTGGGGGATATTATGATCCCACCAGAGAAACATGAAATGATTGCTAAGGCTAATGGAGAAGTAGATGGCATTATGGCTAATTACAATATGGGATTAATAACTAATAATGAACGTTATAACCAGGTGATTGATGTATGGACATCAGCTAATGCTACCTTGACTGAATTAGCAATGAAGAGAATTAGTGAAGATAAACAAGGTTTTAATTCTGTATTCATGATGTTAGATTCTGGTGCAAGAGGTTCTAAAGAACAAATACGTCAGTTGACTGGTATGAGAGGATTAATGGCAAAACCTAAAAAGGCAAGCGCTAGTGGCGGAGAAATTATTGAAAATCCAATTCTATCTAATTTTAAAGAAGGACTATCAATTTTAGAATATTTTATTTCTACCCACGGTGCTAGAAAAGGTCTTGCAGATACTGCATTAAAAACTGCTGATGCTGGATATTTAACCAGAAGGTTAGTTGATGTAGCTCAAGATGTTATCATCTATGACAAAGACTGTAACACGTTGAGGGGAATTACTGTTGAAGCTTTAAAGAAAAATGAAGAAATAGTTGAAACTTTAGGAGAAAGAATTTTAGGAAGAGTATCTCTTCATGATGTATATAATCCATTGAATGATGAGTTAATTGTCAAAGCAGGTGAAGAAATATCCAATGAAATAGTTAAACTGATTGAATTAACTCCAATAGAGAAGGTTGAGGTTAGGTCTCCATTAACTTGTGAATCTCCTAGAGGAGTCTGCGCTAAATGTTATGGAAGAAATTTAGCTACTGGAAAAATGGTTCAAAATGGAGAGGCTGTTGGTGTTGTAGCTGCTCAATCCATTGGTGAACCTGGAACTCAGCTTACACTTAGAACTTTTCATGTTGGTGGAATTGCAGGAAATATTTCAGAAGAAAATAGTCTTTCAGTTAGATTTGATGGTTTAGCTGAAATTGAAGACCTTAAAGTTGTAAAATCTAAAGATTCTGAAGGTAAAAATGTAAATGTTGTAATATCTAGAACTTGCGAATTAAAAGTTCTTGATAAAAAATCTGGTATTGTTCTAAGTACCAATATAATCCCTTACGGCTCAACTATCTTGATTAAGGATGGACAAGAGTTAAAAAAGGGTGATATTGTTTGTCAATGGGACCCATACAATGGAGTAATTATTTCAGAATTTGGAGGTAAAATTGAATACGAAAATATTGAACAGGGTGTTACTTACCAAGTTGAAATTGATGAACAAACTGGATTCAAAGAAAAGGTAATTTCCGAATCTAGAAATAAAAAAGTTGTTCCGACTTTATTAATCAATGATGTAAAAGGAAAAAATGTAAGAACCTACAATTTACCTGTTGGAGCTCACATTATGGTTGAAGATGGTGAAAAGGTTGAGGCAGGAAAAATTTTAGTAAAGATTCCAAGAAAATCAGCTAAATCTGGTGATATTACTGGAGGTTTACCAAGAGTTACAGAACTTTTTGAAGCAAGGAATCCATCAAACCCTGCTGTTGTAAGTGAAATTGATGGTGTCGTAAGTTTCGGTAAAATAAAAAGAGGAAACAGAGAAATTATAATAGAATCTAAAACAGGAGAGATTAAGAAATATTTAGTTAAACTTTCTAACCAAATTTTGGTTCAAGAAAATGATTTTGTTAAAGCTGGAATGCCTCTATCTGATGGATCTATAACTCCGAATGACATATTGAATATTAAAGGACCCTCTGCTGTTCAACAATATTTAGTTAATGAGGTACAAGAAGTCTATAGATTACAAGGTGTTAAAATTAATGATAAGCATTTTGAAGTTTTAATTAGACAAATGATGCAAAAAGTTAAAATTCAAGATTCTGGAGATACTACCTTCCTTGAGGGTCAATTAATTCATAAAAATGAATTTATCTCTGAAAATGATAATCTATTTAACAAAAAAATTGTTGAATCTGTTGGAGACTCTGAAAATTTAAAAGAAGGTCAAGTAATAACGGCAAGAGACTTAAGGGATGAAAATTCACTACTTAAAAGAGAAGATAAGGATCTTGTTATTGCTCGAGATGCAGTTAATGCAACTGCAACTCCAATATTGCAAGGTATAACTAGAGCTTCACTTCAAACTAAATCTTTTATATCAGCTGCATCTTTCCAAGAAACAACTAAAGTTCTTAATGAAGCTGCTGTTAATGGAAAAGTTGATAATTTAAGAGGTTTAAAAGAAAATGTAATAGTTGGTCATAAGATCCCAGCAGGAACAGGAAATAGAAACTTTAATGACATCATTGTTGGTTATGTTGATGAATATGAAGAGCTTTTAGCAAAAAAGAACTTAACTTTTAATGAAGAAATCTAATACTAAAAAAAATGGGTTAAACCTTGAGTTAGATGAAAATTTAGCTCAAGGGATATATTCCAATTTAGCTTTGATAAACCACTCCATTTCTGAGTTTGTTGTTGATTTTGTAAATGTAATGCCAGGTGTTCCCAAGGCTAAAGTTAGATCTCGAATTATACTTACTCCTCAACATGCTAAAAGATTTTCAAAAGCTCTTCAAGAAAATATTTCAAAGTTTGAGAGATCAAATGGAGAGATTAAAGAATATGAAAATCAAAAAGCTATACAATTAAATTTTGGCCCAACTGGTGAGGCATAATTAAAATTCCGATTTATTATGGAATTTTAAAGAAGGGTATTTTTGTTTGGTCATTTCTAATGTAAATGATGAATCAGCCAAGAATACAATCTTTCCACTTTTGTCTTTAGCTAAAAACTTATTTTTTAATTTTTTAAAATCTAAAAACTCTACACTTTTATTACTTTCTGTTTCAATCCAACAGGCTTTATGAATGTTAAGATTTTCATAAGAACATTTTGCACCATATTCATGTTCTAATCTATATTGTATGACTTCAAATTGTAATGCTCCAACTGTTCCAATAATTTTCCTCCCGTTCATTTCCAAAATAAATAGTTGAGCCACTCCCTCATCCATTAATTGATCAATTCCTTTAGCAAGCTGTTTGGATTTCATTGGATCTAAATTATTTATATATCTAAAATGTTCGGGAGAAAAACTGGGAATTCCTTTAAAAATTATTTTTTCACCCTCGGAAAAAGAGTCACCTATCTTAAAATTTCCAGAATCATGAACACCAACTATGTCTCCAGGAAATGATTCATCTACAATTTCTTTTTTTTCAGCAAAAAATGCATTTGGACTACTAAATTTAAATTTTTTGTTTGACCTTACATGTAAGTAAGGTGTATTTCTTTTAAATCTTCCAGAAACAATTTTTATAAATGCTAATCTATCTCTGTGTTTTGGATCCATATTGGCATGAATTTTAAATATAAAGCCTGTAAATTTATTTTCATTGGGTTCAACAATTCGCTCATCACTATTTTTCCTTGTTGGAGGTGGTGCAACTGAAATGAAACAATCTAGTAGTTCTTTAACACCAAAATTGTTCAAAGCTGATCCAAAAAAAACAGGTTGCTGCTTACAATTTAAATAGTCATCCTCAGAAAAGTTAGGGTATACTTCATTAATAATCTCAATTTCTTCAACCAGTTTATTAGCAGCATTTTCACCAACTAACTCCTTTACTTTAGGGTCATCAATATTGTTTATTTTAATTGATTCAGAGATTTTTTGTTTATTTTCTTCTTTAAACAACATTATATTTTTTTCCCAGAGATTGTATACCCCTTGAAAATCATACCCCATTCCTATTGGAAAACTTAAAGGGCATACTTTGAAATTTAGTTTTTTTTCTACTTCATCTAAAAGATCAAAACCATCCTTTCCTTCTCTATCAAGTTTATTAATAAATACAATAATTGGTATTTTTCTCATCCTGCAAACTTCTACTAGTTTTTCAGTTTGTTCCTCAACTCCCTTAGCAACATCAATAACAACAATTACACTATCTACAGCAGTTAAGGTTCTATAAGTATCTTCTGCAAAATCTTTATGTCCTGGTGTATCTAAAATATTGATTTTAATATCTCTGTAATTGAAAGCTAAAACTGATGTAGAAACAGAAATTCCTCTTTGTTTTTCAATTTCCATAAAATCACTAGTAGCTGATTTTTTTATCTTTTGTGACTTTACAGCGCCCGCTTCTTGAATAGCTCCACCAAATAGAAGAAGTTTTTCAGTAAGTGTAGTTTTTCCAGCATCAGGATGTGATACGATTCCAAAAGTTCTCCTTCTATTAATTTCTTCTAAAAAATTCATAATTACATTTGTTTCAAAAATACCATTGTTTTTCAAATAATATGTTTCTATTTTTTTAAAATGTGTAACTTTAAAATGTGAATAAAGAGATGGTTATTCTTGTTGATGAATATGATAATCCCTTAGGTCTAATGGAAAAAATTAGAGCTCATGAGAAGGGTCTTTTACATAGAGCCTTTTCAGTTTTTTTGATTAATGATTCAAATCAACTATTAATTCAGAGAAGAGCGTTAAATAAATATCATTCACCAGGTCTTTGGACCAATACTTGCTGTAGTCATCCTAGAGACCGTGAATCAATAATGGTAGCAGCTAATAGACGTCTGTATGAAGAAATGGGAATAAAAGCAAAATTAAAACCATTATTATCATTTATTTATAAAGCAAAATTTGATAATGGCTTAACTGAACATGAATTTGATCACGTTGTTTTTGGAAAATTTGATGGAGAACCAAATATAAATCATGATGAAGTTTCAGATTGGAAATGGCAAGATATTGATTTTTTAAAAAGTGATTTGGTTAATAATCCAATAAATTACACTGCTTGGTTTAAAATAATTTTTGAAGAATTTTATAATAAAATTAAAAATGAAAGTAACAGTTAGTAGAAAAGCCCATTTTAATGCGGCTCATCGTCTTTATGTCGAAGATTGGTCTGAAGAAAAAAACAATAAAGTTTTTGGAAAATGTTGTAATGAAAATTACCATGGTCATAATTATGAGTTAGTGGTTGATGTTATTGGAAATGTTGATAAGACAACAGGAATTGTAATAGATCTTAAAGTTTTAAAAGATATTATTAAAGAAGAAATTGAAGAAGTCCTTGATCATAAAAATTTAAACCTTGATGTGCCATATTTCAAAAAAGTCATTCCTACTGCTGAAAATATATGTATTTTTATTTGGGATATCATGAGAAAAAAAATTTCAAAAGACAAGGACATAGCAGTTACACTTTATGAAACTCCCAGAAATTTTGTTAAATATTCTGGAAATTAAATTAATATTATGGCTAGTATAAAAAATTTAAAAAAGGATTTAAATAATATAATTGGAGAAATTATTCAAAATATCAATCTTTGGCAATTAGAAAATTCTGATGTAGACTTAAAAAAAAGTGAAAAATTAATTGATGAATGTTTTGATACTTTTGATGATTTTATAAAAAAAATTCACAAAAAGGACATAGAAAATAAGAATAAATATTTTAAGGCTTTGAGCTTTGAGCTAACTGAAGTAACGCTCAAACTCGTTAAAAAATTTAATTCACTTTAGTTTTTTCGACTAATTTTTCAAAAATTTTTCCGTACATAGATTCTTGAACTTCCTTGGACATAGATTTTCGAATAGTATCTTTTATAACTTTGCTAGCTTGTGAAAATTCATTAATTGCTATTAGTGGAGAAATAAATCTATCTCCGTTAGAAACTACATAGTTCAAATTATATAGATACTGGCTTTTGTTTAAAGTTTCAAGATTTTTTTGAACTTTTACCAAGCTGTCAACTTGATTAGCTTTTGATAGGTTAAACGAAAGTTCTATAAGGTCAAGTTTTTTATTATTGAATTGTTTGATGATTTTTAAATATTCCCTGTAAATAGAATCATTATATGATCCATTTATTTTAAAATCTGAATTAAACTTTTCCAAGGAAGTGTCGATAGTTATATTACCTTTTTCTCCAAAAAACTCAATTCTGTTGTCTAATTTTGATATGTCAAGGTTAACGTAAAAAAGCTCAGGAGAGTCAATATCATATTCAAAAATTATTGGCTCTTCGTTTTTTACAAAAATAGAATCAATATTTACTATGGCTGAATCAGTAACTTTCTGTAAGTAAACATGACCTTTTTTAAAGTTTTTAATATTAATGTTAACATTCATGTTTTTATTGATGTTGTTTTTGCATCCCAACAACAAAAAAAAGGTCAAAACAAAGATTATTTTTTTCAAAAAATTTTATTTAATAAACAAGTTTACAAAAAATTTAAATAGCAGTAGTTTTTAACCTATTCATCCATGCCCAATAAATCAGAACAAATTGGAATAAAGCTCTAATTATCAAAAGTGAATAACTGTAGCCTAAACTATTTTCAGGAATAAGCATATTCAGATGAACTGACATAAATAATATTAGAATAACAATTATTCCACTTAGAGCAATATTTCTGTATTTTTCAAAAATGACACCAATTCCAAATAAAAATTCTAAAACACCTGAAATCAAAATTAATTCCCAATGAAAAGGTAGGAAATCTGGCATAATAGGTAGATAAGATTCAGTAAACATAAAATGAAAAATGCCATTTAACATGTAAAAGAAACTAATAAGAAATAAGTTTAATTTTTTCATCTATTTAATAAGGTCTAAACTTCTTTTAATAAAAGATGTTAATTCTTCTCCTTTGAGAAGGTTCTGAGAAAGTTTTGCTAAATCCAGCGACTGATTAATTAGTCTCTCTTTTTTAGCTTTACTTTTAGAATTTAATATTTCATAGCAAATTGGATTATTTACATTAACAATTAGGTTGTAAATTTCAGGCATATTTCCAAACATTCCATTTCCTCCACTTTGTTGCATCTCTTTCATTCTTCTCATAAACTCAGGAAGAGTTATAACAAATGGAGCTGAATCACTATCTATAGCTTCTAATTGAACTGTATATTTTTCTTTTGGTACAACTTCTTCAACGATTGATTTTAGTTTTTCTTTTTCCTTTTCATTTAATTTTGATACCTCTTTTTCATCTTTTTGAATAAGTTTATCTATTACATCAGCATCAACTCTTGTAAATTTAATTTTTTCATTAGAGGTTTCTAGTTTTTGAATTAAATGACTTATAATTGGTGAATCTAGAAGGAGAACTTCATAACCTTTTTCTTTCGCTGCTTGAATATACGAATGTTGATCGTTAACATTCGAAGCGTACAGCACTATTAAATTTTCATCTTTGTCTGTCTGTGTTTTTGAAATCTTTTCTTTGAGCTCTTCGAAAGTAAAAAAGGTACTATCAACATTTGGATATAAAGCAAAATTTTGTGCCTTGTCAAAAAACTTATCTTCACTAAGCATTCCATATTCAATCACAACTTTTATATCATTCCATTTTTCTTCAAAACCTTTTCGATCTTTTTTAAATAATGAGTTTAGTTTATCAGCAACTTTTCTGGTTATGTAATTACTAATCTTCTTGACAGCCCCGTCAGCCTGAAGATAACTTCTAGATACGTTGAGTGGAATATCAGGGGAATCTATTACACCTCTGAGAAGTGTTAAAAATTCTGGGACAATGCCTTCAACATTATCAGTTACAAAAACTTGATTTTGATATAATTGAATCCTATCTTTTTGCATGTTAATATCATTAGATATTTTTGGAAAATATAAAATTCCAGTCAGGTTAAAAGGGTAATCAACATTCAAGTGTATGTTAAACAATGGCTCATCAAACTGCATTGGATATAACTCTCTATAAAATTCTTTATAGTCTTGATCTTTTAAATCATTTGGTGTTTTAGTCCATGCTGGATTAGGATTATTTACGATGTCATCAACTGTTTCTTTAACTTCTTTTTCTTCTTTTCCTTCTCCAACTTTTTTAGAGATTTCTTTTGTTCCAAATTTGATCGGAACAGGCATGAATTTATTGTATTTTGTTAAAAGAGTTCTAATTCTAGTTTCTTCCAAGAATTCCTTTGAATCTTTACTAATATGAAGAATTATTTCAGTTCCTCTATCTTCTTTGTCGCATTTTTTAAGAGTATATTCAGGTGATCCATCGCAGGTCCAATGAGCAGCAGGATCATTTTTGTATGATTTTGTGATGATTTCTACTTTGTCAGAAACCATAAAAGCAGAGTAAAATCCTAATCCAAAATGTCCGATAATTCCACTGTCTTTTGCACTGTCTTTATATTTTTCTAAAAACTCTTCAGCTCCAGAAAAAGCAACTTGATTAATATATTTTTTTACTTCATCAGAAGTCATTCCAATTCCTTGATCAGTTATGTGTATTTTTTTTCCTTTCTTGTCAACTTTAATTTCAATTAGTGGATTACCAATTTCAACTTTATTTTCTCCAATACTACTTAAATGCTTTAGTTTTAAAGTTGCATCTGTAGCGTTTGAAATTAATTCTCTTAAAAAAATTTCGTGATCACTATATAAAAACTTTTTAATTAGTGGAAATATATTTTCTACTGAAACGTTAATTTTACCCTTGGCCATATTAGTTTATTTTTTTTGATGTCAAAGAATCAAATGCTATACCAAAACAAAGCTAATGACAAAATGACATTATATTCAAAAATAATTAATACAATTATATATATTTAGTATTAAATAATTCATAAACATGTATAATTCTAAAATTACGGGGTTAGGTTATTATCTTCCAGAAAATGTAGTAACAAATGATGATTTGTCAAGATTCATGGACACGACTGATGAATGGATTCAAGAAAGAACAGGAATTAAGGAAAGACGATGGATTGATCCGAAAACTGGTGACACAACTTCAACTATGGGAGTTAAAGCCTCAAAAATTGCCATTGAAAGAGCTGGTTTGAAAAAAGATGATATTGATTTTATAATTTTTGCGACTTTGAGTCCTGATATGTATTTTCCTGGAGGTGGAGTTCGTGTTCAAGATATGCTTGGAATTCCAACTGTAGGGGCCTTGGATGTCAGGAATCAGTGCTCTGGATTTATCTATTCCATTTCAGTAGCTGATCAATTTATCAAAACAGGAATGTATGAAAATATACTAGTTATTGGATCAGAAAACCATTCAGGTGGATTGGAAAAATCAACACGAGGAAGAGGAGTTACCGTTATCTTTGGTGATGGGGCAGGTGCTGCTGTAGTTTCCAGATCTAATGAAAATGGAAAAGGAATTTTATCATCACACTTGCACTCTGAAGGAAAGCATGCTAGAGAATTGATGTTGGATGGACCAAATACCGGTCGATGGGTTCCTGAAATCATAGCTGCTAATGATCCTGACGATGAATCTTATTATCCATATATGAATGGTCAGTTTGTTTTTAAAAATGCGGTAACTAGATTTTCAGAAGTGATAAATGAAGGTTTAGATGCAAATAATTTGACAAAACAAGACATTGATATGTTAATACCTCATCAGGCAAATTTAAGAATTGCACAATTTATTCAAAGAAAGTTCCAACTTTCTGACGATAAAGTTTATAATAACATAATGAGTTATGGAAATACAACTGCAGCATCTATTATAATCGCACTTACTGAGGCCTGGGAAAAAGGAAAAATAAAAGAAAATGATTTAGTAGTATTGGCTGCTTTTGGTGCAGGCTTTACTTGGGGATCTGTTATAATTAGATGGTAAAAAAAACATTAGTTATTGGAGCATCATTAAAGACTGATCGATATTCAAATATTGCTATTAAAAAATTAGTAAAATATGATTATAATGTTCAAGCTATTGGTAACAAAAATGGTAAAGTTGATAATGTTGTAATTACAAATAGATTAATAAATTTTGATAATATTCATACTGTAACTTTGTATTTAAATAAATCGAAACAGCAGGAATATTACGACTATATTATTTCTTTAAATCCAAAGAGAGTTATTTTTAATCCAGGAACCGAAAATGAAGAATTTTGTAAAATTTTAAATAATAATTCCATCAAATATTTAGATGCCTGTACATTAGTTTTACTTTCTACGAATCAGTATTAAACCACAAAAAGTTATTAATCCATTAATTGGTAGTAATTCGTATCCAATTTTATAACCTCCTAATAAACTAGAATCTAAATTCGCTAATAATGCAACGCTCATAACTGATATTACTGTAACTATCCATACATATTTATCATGAACCTTATATTTAGTAAATATTCCAAAGGCAAATAAACCAAGTAAAGGACCATATGTGTAACCAGCCAGTACAAGAAGCCCGTCAATTACACTTCTATCCATGAATTTTTCAAAAATTATGATAACCAACACAAGGACGAAACTCATGTAAACATGTACTCTTTTTCTTATTTTAATTTGATATTCCTTGGTTTTGTTACTAATACCAATGATATCAACACAATATGAAGTTGTAAGAGATGTTAATGCACTATCTGCACTACTGTAAGCTGCAGCAATCAGTCCAAGTAAAAATGTGATTCCAATTAAGCTTCCTAAATTACTGTTTAGGGCAATCTCTGGGAATAATAAATCTGTATTAGTAGAACCGTTAAGTTCCGGAATTGCAATATTAAATTCATTTGCATAAATAAATAGTAAAGAACCCAGTAATAAAAAAAAGAAAGTCACAAACACTAAAACAATACTAAAAACTATCATATTTTTTTGAGCCTCTCTCAAAGATTTACAGGTTAAGTTTTTTTGCATCATATCTTGGTCTAATCCAGTCATACAAATTGTTATAAACATTCCTCCAATGAAAGATTTAATAAAATGATTTTTTTCAAGAATACTTTCGGTAACTATAAAATCAGAGTAATTTTTTAGTTCGTTTGAAAAAATAAAATCTGAAAACGACCAATTTAGGCTGTCGTTTATTAGATAGATTGATAATAAAACTGAAATAAGCATAAAAGTAGTTTGTAATGTATCAGTCCATACAATTGTTTTTATACCTCCTCTAAATGTGTAAATCCAAATTAATACAACTGAGATTACAACAGTAATTTCAAATGGAATACTTAAATCGTTAAAAACAAATTGTTGGAGCACAATAGCTACTAGATAAAGCCTAAATGAAGCACCAGTAATTCTTGAAATAAAAAAGAAAAAAGCTCCAGTTTTGTGACTAGTATTTCCGAAACGAACTTTTAAATACTCATAAATTGAAGTAAGATTAAGTTTGTAATAAATCGGCAACAAAACTAATGCAACAATAAAATATCCAAATAAATATCCAAGAACTACCTGAAAGTAAGTAAATTGGGTTGTTCCAACATCACCTGGAACAGAAATAAAAGTTATTCCAGACAGAGAAGCTCCAACCATTCCAAAAGCAACCAAGTACCACGGAGATTCTTTGTTTGCTGAAAAAAATGTTTGATTATCGTTAGATCCAGTTGTTAAATTTGAAATAAAAAATAGTCCAAAAAAATATAAAATAATTACAAGAAGTATAATTGTTGAACTCATATTTTTTGAACTTATCCAAATATACTAATTTATGGTTCTTATAAAATGTAGTAGTATATTTAACAAATGAATTTTTCTTCAAAATTACTACAGAACGCTGTTGATGAGATGTCTCAACTTCCAGGAATAGGAAAAAGGACTGCGCTAAGATTAGTTTTGTTTTTGTTAAATCAACCAAATTTGCAAACTGTTAAATTATCTAAATCACTAGTTGATTTGGTTGAGGGGATAAACTTGTGTAAAAATTGTCACAATATTTCTGATTTAGAATTGTGTGAAATATGTTCTAACACTAAAAGAGATAGTAATATTATATGTGTTGTTGAAGATGTAAGAGACGTTATGGCTATCGAAAGTACAGGTCAATTTAATGGAGTTTATCATGTTCTTGGAGGAAAAATATCTCCAATCGATGGAATAGGCCCAAATCAATTAAACATTAGCTCACTAATAGAAAAAGTTAAATCTGAAAACATTTCTGAACTTATTTTTGCTTTGAGTGCAACAATGGAGGGAGATACAACCAATTTTTATATTTTCAGACAAATTCAAGATATTAAAATTAAAATAACAACCATCGCACGTGGTGTTTCTGTAGGTAATGAGCTTGAGTTTACAGATGAAGTTACTTTAGGAAGAAGTATTATTAAAAGGATACCATTTGAGAATTCTTTAAATACCTAGCTTAATCAAGTTGTTAATTTTCTGTTATCAAATTATATTTTGATATTTTTGCCTAATCAATAAAATAGACATGTCTAATAAAATTGAAATTTTATTACCTAAGATGGGTGAAAGTGTTGATGAAGCTACTATAACAGGTTGGTTAAAAAATGAAGGTGATATAATTGAAGAAGATGATTTAATTGTTGAAATAGCAACTGATAAAGTTGACTCAGAAGTGCCTAGTGAAGTCTCAGGTGTATTAATAAAAAAGCTATGTAAAATTAATGATGTGGTTAGAGTAGGTCAACCAATAGCATTAATTGAAACAAGCTCAGAGACTAAATCTATTTCAGTTTCTGAAAAACCAGATATTGAGATAAAAGATACCAATGAGGAAACCAAACCGATTGATTTTATTAAAAATGCTGAAATTTTAATTGATAAAAATGAATTTAAATATTCAGAAAAATTTTATTCTCCACTAGTTAAAAATATTTCAAAAAAAGAAGGTGTTTCCATTGAAGAATTAAATTCTATCTCTGGAACTGGAAAAAATGGAAGGGTTACTAAAAATGATCTTTTAAATTATATTTCTTCAAAGTCAAAACCCTCTAATTATTCAAAGGATACAACTGAACACTCAAGTTTAGATAATCATTCAGATGAAATCATTGAAATGAGTAGAATGGAAAAATTAATATCTGATCACATGCTGATGAGCAAGCAAAAATCTGCGCATGTTCAAGCGTTTATTGAAGTTGATATTAGTGAGTTATGGAACTGGAGAGAAAAAATCAAAGATTCTTTTTTTCAAAGAGAGAATCAGAAAATTACTTTCACTCCAATATTTATATATATAGTAGCTCAAGTCTTAAGAGAATTTCCAATGCTTAATATTACTGTAGAGGATCATAAAATCATAAAAAAGAAATCCATTAACATAGGCATGGCTACAGCCCTAAACGATGGTAATTTAATTGTTCCAGTAATAAAAAATGCTGACCAATTAAGCTTAATTGGATTGGTAAGAAAAGTTAATGATTTGGCATCTCGTGGAAGAAATGGACAGCTTATTCCTGATGAAGTTCAGGATGGAACTTATACTATTAGTAACGTTGGGGTTTTTGATACCTTAATGGGAACTCCAATAATTAATCAACCTCAAGTAGCTATCTTGGCCTTTGGAGCTATTAATAAAAAACCATCTGTTATAGAAACTGACAAAGGAGATTTTATTGGGATAAGGCATAAAATTATATTGTCTCACAGTTTTGATCACAGAGTTGTAAATGGTGCACTTGGAGGACTTTTTATCAAAAGAGTAAAGGAACTTATTGAAAACTGGGATTCTTCTACATCAATTTGATTTATATTTTAGATGAAAATTAAACTTACAAAACCAATTTGTTTCTTTGACCTAGAAACGACTGGAATTAATATTTCAAAGGATAGAATTGTAGAAATTTCTATACTAAAAGTTTTTCCTAATGGGAACAAAGAATCTAGAACATGGCTTGTCAATCCTGATGTTCCTATCCCAAAAGAGGTTTCAGATATACATGGAATTACCAACGAAATGGTAATTAATGAACCTAAATTTATAACCATAGCCCCTAAGATTAAAGAAATGATATCTAATACTGATCTTGGTGGTTTTAATTCAAATAAATTTGACATCCCACTTTTAGCCGAAGAGTTTCTAAGATGCAATATTGACTTTGACTTAGAAAACGTCCATTGCATTGATGTTCAAAATATTTTTCATAAGAAGGAAAAAAGAACTTTAGGAGCTGCCTATAAATTTTATTGTGACAAAGATTTAATTGATGCACATTCATCCAAAGCTGACACTCTTGCAACTTTTGAAGTCTTAGAAGCTCAAATTGAAAAATATAATGATATAGAAAATAGTGTTAGTTTTCTTTCTGAATTTTCAACAAGAAAAAAATCTGTTGATTTAGCTGGCTTTATCATTTATGATCAAAATAATATTCCATGTTTTTCTTTTGGAAAACATAAAGGTAAGTCTGTAGATTTTATTATAGAAAATGAACCTGGATATTTGGGTTGGATTTTAAATTCAGATTTTCCAATGTATACCAAGAAAATTTTAACTAAATTAAGATTGAATAAGCTTAACAATAAATTTTAATATGAAAATTATTTGTATTGGTAGAAATTATGCTGAGCATGTAAAGGAATTAAATAATAATAGGCCAGATTCACCTGTAATATTTTTAAAGCCTGATACTTCAATTATTCTAAAAAATCAACCATTTTTTATTCCGGATTTCTCTAGCGAAATAAATTATGAAGTTGAAATTATTCTTAAGATTTGTAAGCTTGGAAAACATATTGAAAATAAATATGCTCACAAATATTTTAACCAAATAGGGCTTGGAATTGACTTTACAGCAAGAGACACGCAAAACGAATTAAAATCTAATGGATTACCCTGGGAAAAAGCAAAAGCTTTTGATGGTTCTGCTCTTGTTGGATCTTGGTTTGATAAAACTAAATTCCAAGACCTTAGAAATTTGAATTTTTCATTAAATAAAAATGGTAAATCTGTTCAAATTGGAAATACCTCTCAAATGATGTGGAATTTTGATGAGTTAATTTCTGAAATTTCAAAGTATTTTACTTTAAAAATTGGTGATATTATTTTTACAGGTACTCCTTCTGGCGTTGGTAAAGTGAATAAAGGAGATAATTTGGAAGGATTCATTGAAGGAAAAAGCTCTTTTGTTATTAATGTTAAGTAATGATTAGTGCTAAAATAATAACAATTGGAGATGAAATTTTGATTGGTCAAATCATAGACACAAATTCAACTTTTATTTCAAAGCAACTAATAAGTATAGGAGTTGAAGTTCGAGAAATTCTTACAATTAGTGATAATAAAGAAGATATATTAAATGCATTTACTGATTCAGTTAATAAATTTGATGTAATCATTACAACTGGAGGATTAGGGCCAACGAACGATGATATAACAAAAGAAGTTTTTTGTGAGTTTTTTAATGATAAATTAGTACACAACTCAGATCTTTTGGTTCATATTGAAACTTTGTTTAAAAATTTTGTTGATAATCCAATCAATGAATTAAATCGAGCCCAAGCTTTTGTTCCATCCAAGGCTAATTTAATTGAAAATAAGTTTGGTACTGCAGCTGGAATGATTTTAAAAAAAAATAATTCATTTTTCATTTCTCTTCCAGGTGTTCCATATGAAATGAAATCAATGATTAAAAATTCAGTCATTCCCTTCATAAAAAAAGAATTTAATTGTCCTGTAATAATTAAAGAAACTTTATTGACCTATGGAGTTGGTGAAAGTACAATCGCAAAAAAATTAAAAGATTTTGAACAAAACTTACCGCAAAATTTTAAACTAGCTTATTTACCGAATTTGGGAAGAGTAAGATTGAGGTTGATTTGTAAAGGTTCAGACCGTAAACGTTTAGAAAATGAAATGGACTTTTACATTTCACAACTTTTTGAAATTTTAGGAAAAATTGTAATTGGATTTGAATCAATTAATAGTATTGAGTCTGAAATAGGTAAAATTTTAAAAAAAAGTGGAAAAACACTTTCAACTGCAGAAAGTTTTACAGGTGGATTAATTTCTTCAAGAATATCCTCAATTCCTGGTGCCTCAACTTATTTTAAGGGATCTATTGTCGCATACGATACCAAAATAAAAAAAGAAATATTAAATGTAGCTGAAAAAGAAATTTTAGATTATTCTGTTGTCAGTTCTCAAGTTGCAAATAGTATGGCACTTAATGCAAAAAAAATATTAAAATCTGATTTTGCTATTGCAACAACTGGAAATGCAGGTCCTGAAAAAGGTGATTCTGATAAAGATATTGGCTTAATATATATTTCTATTGCTACCTTGAACGAAGTAAAGTCGTTTGAATTTAATTTTGGAAAGAATAGAGAAAAAAATATTAATAAATCAGTTAATAAGGCTCTTGAGCTTTTATTTTCAGAATTATCATCTGAAAGATAAAAAATTTGGCATTACTGTAAAAATGTTGTTAATTTGCACCCAGTTTTAAAATAAGAAAGTTATGTCTAAAGTTTGTGAAATATCTGGTAAAAAAGTTTTAGTTGGAAATAATGTTTCTAAAGCTATGAACAAAACTAAAAGGAGATTTGAACCTAACTTGATAAAGAAACGTTTTTTTATCCCTGAAGAAGGTAAATGGATAACTCTTAAAGTTTCAACTTCTGTTTTAAAAACAATCAATAAGAAAGGCATTTCTGCTGTTCTTAAGGAATCTAATATTAATAAAGCTTAATTTTTAATATCATGGCCAAAAAAGGTAACAGAGTACAAGTAATTTTGGAATGTACAGAGCATAAAAATTCAGGTTTGCCTGGTACTTCAAGATATGTTACAACAAAAAATAAAAAAAATACACCTGATAGGTTAGAAATCAAAAAATTCAATCCTATTTTGAAAAGAAATACACTTCATAAAGAAATAAAATAAAATAAAATGGCAAAAAAGACTGTTGCATCATTACAAACTTCTTCAAAGAGATTAACAAAAGCTATTAAGATGGTAAAGAGCCCAAAAACAGGAGCTTACACCTTTGTTGAGTCAATTATGGATCCATCACTTGTAAATGAGTGGTTAGCCAAATAATAACTTTTATAAAGTAATAACAAAGTCACTTTTCAGTGGCTTTTTTTGTTTTACATATATTTGATTAATGAATTTCTTTAAAAAACTATTTACAAAAGAGAAAAAAGAATCTTTAGACAAGGGTTTAAAAAAATCTAAAGACTCCTTTTTTAATAAAATTTCTAAAGTAATTGTCGGAAAAAGTAAGGTTGACGACGAAGTTTTAGATGATTTAGAAGAAATATTAATTAGTTCTGACGTCGGGGTGAAAACAACTCTGAAAATCATTGATCATATTGAAGAAAGAGTTAAAAAAGATAAATTTTTAAACTCTGACGAGTTAGATTTAATATTAAAAGAAGAAATTACAAGAATAATATGTGATTCTGAGGATGAAAATGAATTTTTATCTATAAGTAACGACAAGCCACACGTTATTTTGGTTGTTGGGGTTAATGGAGTTGGAAAAACTACTTCAATTGGTAAAATGGCAAATCATTACAAGTCATTAGGTCACAAGGTTATGATTGGTGCAGCTGATACATTTAGAGCTGCTGCTATAGACCAATTACAAGTTTGGTCTGAAAGAGTTGGAGTAGACCTAGTAAAACAAGAGATGGGAAGTGACCCTGCTTCAGTTTCCTTTGATACCTTAGAATCAGCCATAAATAAAAACATCGATGTTGTTTTAATTGATACAGCAGGAAGGTTACATAACAAAACAAATCTTATGAACGAGCTTGGTAAAATCAAAAGGGTTTTAAAGAAAAAAAATGTCAATGCTCCACATGAAGTTTTATTAGTCATTGATGGGTCCACTGGACAAAATGCTTTTGAACAAGCTAAACAGTTTACTAATGTTACCGAAATCACTTCCCTGGCTGTCACAAAATTAGATGGTACTGCTAAAGGTGGAGTTGTTTTGGGTATTTCAGATCAATTTAACATTCCTATCAAGTTTATTGGAGTTGGCGAAGGAATTGATGATTTACAAGTATTCAATAAAAAAGAATTTGTAGATTCTTTTTTCAAAAAATCATAAACTAAAATTATTGAGAGCAAAATATTCAAAAAAAAATACAATTAATGTAGTCACACTAGGCTGTTCGAAAAACATTTATGACTCTGAAGTTCTGATGGGGCAGTTAAGAGCAAACAATAAAAATGTTGTTCATGAAAAAGAAGGTAACATAGTTGTTGTTAATACTTGTGGATTCATTGATAATGCTAAGGAGGAATCAATTAATACTATACTTGAATATTCAAACAAAAAGGATAAAGGTGAAATTGATAAATTATTTGTTACAGGATGTCTGAGTGAAAGGTATATGCCAGACTTAAAAAAAGAAATCCCTAATGTGGATCAATATTTTGGAACAACTGATTTGCCAAAACTATTAAAGGCTCTAAAAGCTGATTACAAACATGAACTCGTTGGCGAAAGACTAACAACAACTCCAAAAAACTATGCTTACCTAAAAATATCTGAAGGATGTGATCGTCCTTGCTCATTTTGTGCAATTCCTTTAATGAGAGGAAAGCATAAATCAAAACCTATAAAAGAACTAGTAAAAGAGGCTAGTAATTTGGCAAAAGATGGAGTTAAAGAACTTATTTTGATTGCACAAGACTTAACATACTATGGGTTGGATTTGTATAAAAAAAGAGAATTATCATCACTCCTAAGAGAACTAGTTAAAGTAGAGGGTATTGAATGGATCAGATTACATTACGCATTTCCAAATGGCTTTCCACTTGATGTTTTGGATGTTATTAAAAATGAAAAAAAAGTTTGTAATTATATTGATATTCCACTTCAACACATTTCATCTAAAATCTTGAAATCGATGAGAAGAGGATCTAAAAAAGAAAACATCATTGAGTTAATAAAAAAAATAAGAGAAGTAAACCCTGAAATCGCAATTAGAACGACATTAATTGTAGGTTATCCAGGTGAAAATGAGAATGATTTTGAGGAACTCAAACAATGGATAATTCAAACTAAATTTGATAGACTTGGATGCTTTACATATAGTCATGAAGAAAATACTCATGCTTACAATTTAATTGACGATGTACCAGAGTCAGTTAAGAAAAAAAGGATGAATGAGATTATGAAAATTCAATCAAAAATATCATATGAACTTAATCAAAACAAGATAAATAATACTTACATGTGCATCATCGATAGAAAAGAAGGAAATAATTATGTGGGTAGAACTGAGTTCGATTCACCTGATGTTGACAATGAGGTTTTAGTTGATGCAAGGAAACATTATTTAAAAATTGGAGATTTTGTAAATTTAAAGATAGTTGATAGTACAGAATTTGACTTGTATGCTGTTCCAGTAATTGAAAATAATATTTAAAATAAATTGACCTACATTAATAGTAATATATCTAATCATTTACCCAAAATAACTCTTGATTATATAAATGCAGAAGAGAGTTTAAAGTCTTTTTATTATAAAAAAAATGACATAGAAAACTATCTAGATCAAATAAAAGAAAAAAACAAACTTTATAATCATAATTTTAGAGAGGTTTTGAAGAATGAGCTTCTTAATCAGTATCGTAATTTATCAAATAATAAAAAACAATTAGATCAAATAAAAAGGTTATCAGACAAGAATACTTTTACAGTCACAACTGGTCATCAATTAAATTTATTCACTGGTCCTTTATATTTTTTTTATAAAATAATAGATACAATTAAAATATGTAATCAACTAAAAATTAAATATCCTAAGTATAATTTTATTCCAATCTATTGGATGGCATCAGAGGATCATGATTTTAAAGAAATAAATTTTTTTAATTCAAATAACAATAAATTTGAGTGGATAACTAATTCTAGTGGACCTGTTGGAAGGCTTAGCACGAAAGGACTTGAATTGGTATTTGAAAAAATGAAATTGATTTTTAAAAATTCCAATGAAAAGAAAATTTTATCATTTTTTCAATCATCGTATTTAAAAAATAAAAATTTTTCAGACGCTTCATTATCGCTTATTCATAATTTATTTTCTAATTATGGACTTGTTATTATACAACCTGATAATAGAAATTTAAAAAGTTTATTTAAAGAAATTATAAAGGATGAGGTTTTAAATAAAAACTCTTTTAATTTAATTTCAAAGACTAATACTAAGATTAAAAATTCTTTAAAGTATAAGTTTGATCCACAGGTTCATTCAAGAAAGATAAACATGTTTTATATTCTTGACGGAGTAAGAGAACGTATTGAATATAATAATAAAGTTTATAATGTTTTAAATACCGAAATTTCATTTTCTGAAAGTGAAATAATTAATGAAATAAATAACCATACAGAAAGATTTTCACCAAATGCTTTATTGAGACCAGTTTATCAAGAATATTTATTGCCAAATTTGTCCTATGTTGGTGGAGGAAGTGAAATTGCTTATTGGCTTCAACTTAAAGATTACTTTGATTATTTGAATATTCCTTTTCCTATTTTAACCCTCAGATCCTCAGTACTTTTAATTTCTTCAAAACAGTATAATAAATGTAAGAAGTTGAATCTTTCTATTGATGACCTATTTAAAGATTTAAATGAGTTAAAATTAGAGTATTTAAAATTAAATTCTAATATTTTGACTGATTTTAGCCCCCAAAAAAACAGTTTAAAAAAAAATTTTAAATATTTATACAAACTTGCTAAGCATACTGATAAATCGTTTTTAGGAGCAGTTAAAGCTCAAGAAATAAAACAATTAAAAGGGCTTAGTAATTTAGAAAAACGTTTAATAAGAGCAGAAAAAAGAAAATATAAAGATTCTATTAATAGAATAGAGATCTTAAAAAATGAATTATTTCCAAATAATTCATTTCAAGAAAGACACATTAATTTTTCTCAATTTTTTTCTTTAGAGGAAGATAATTTTTTAAAAATATTATTCAAAAATATTGATCCTTTTAAACAAGGTTTTAAGGTTATAAAATATTAGCTAATTTATTTTGATTTTGTCTGTCATTTAGTAGTATTTTTGAATATGGAAGAAAAAGTATTAATAATTGATTTTGGTTCACAATACACTCAGTTAATTGCTAGAAGAGTAAGAGAATTATTTATTTATTGTGAAATCCATCCATATAATAATCTAAAGGTAGATTTAAGTTCATTCAAAGCAGTTATATTATCTGGTTCTCCATTCTCTGTTAGATCTGAAGATGCGCTTCACATTGATTTAAGTGAGATTAAAAGTAAGATACCTTTATTGGGAGTTTGTTACGGAGCTCAGTACATTGCCCATTTTTTTGGCGGAAAAGTTATTCCATCAAATAAAAGAGAATATGGAAGAGCTAAACTTATTAATATTGATTTTAAATCTTTATTGTTTAAAGGAGTTAATACAGGTTCTCAAGTTTGGATGAGTCACAGTGATACAATTGAAATACTTCCTACTAATTCAAAGTGCATTGCAAGCACCGAAGATGTTAAAAATGCATCTTTCTCAATTGAAAGTGAAAATCTGTATGGAATTCAATTTCATCCAGAAGTATATCATTCAGTTGATGGAAAAAAGATATTAGAAAATTTTTTAATCAATATTGCCAAGGTAAAAGCTGATTGGACACCAGATTTATTTTCAGAAAAAACAATTTTAGATTTAAAGTCAAAAATTGGGAATGATAAGGTGATTTTAGGATTGTCTGGAGGAGTTGATTCAACTGTTGCAGCTGTGTTAATTCATAAAGCAATTAAGGACAATTTGCAATGTGTTTTTGTAAATAATGGCCTTTTAAGAAAAAATGAATTTGATAATGTTTTAGACCAATATAAAGGTATGGGTTTAAACGTAAAAGGAGTTGATGCTTCTGATTTTTTCATCTCTAAACTTAAGGGAATTGATGATCCTGAGCTCAAAAGAAAAATTATCGGTAAGGCATTTGTTGATGTTTTTGATAAAGAGTCAAAATTAATTCAAGGTGCAAAATGGTTGGCTCAAGGCACAATATATCCTGATGTAATAGAATCAATTTCTGTAAAAGGTCCATCAGCTACAATAAAATCTCATCATAATGTAGGTGGATTACCAGATTTTATGAAACTTTCTGTAGTTGAGCCACTCAAAATGCTTTTTAAAGATGAGGTTAGAAGAGTTGGAAGAAGTTTGGGTATAGATTCAAAACTGTTAAAAAGACATCCTTTTCCTGGTCCAGGTTTGGCAATTAGAATTTTGGGTGATATAACTCATGAAAAAGTAAAAATTTTACAGGAAGTGGATCATATATTTATTTCAGGACTAATTAATCATAATCTGTATGATAGAGTTTGGCAAGCTGGTGCTATTCTTCTTCCGGTTAAGAGTGTGGGTGTGATGGGTGATGAAAGAACATATGAACAATGTGTAGCCTTAAGGGCAGTAGAGTCAACTGATGGAATGACTGCTGACTGGGTAAATCTTCCTTATGAATTTCTACAAGAAGTATCAAATAAAATAATTAATAACGTAAAAGGTGTTAATAGAGTTGTGTATGATATAAGTTCTAAACCGCCTGCAACTATTGAATGGGAATAATGAACTCTATAAGGTTTTTACTGCTTTTTATTTTAATTCCAATTTTTGGATTGTCTCAGAACCCTAATATCGAAAATGAATCTGACATTAATATTAAATTTATTGAACATAATGTAAAAAGAAAGCAAACTTTATTTACCATTTCTAATTTATACAACGTACCAATTGATCTTATAAAAAAATACAATCCACAAATAAAAGGGGACAAGATTTCAAAAAGAATGGTACTTAAAATTCCCTTTATCACTAGCTCAGATACCGAGAAAATAATTAAAGAAACTTTAGTGAAGCCAGTTTCGAAATCAAAAAATAACAAACTCAACCTGTTTGATAGTGTACCAAATAAAAAAAATATTTCTTTAGCTTTTATAGCTCCTTTTAATTTGGATAAGATTGATATTGACTCTATTGAGAATACTAAAAAATATTTAGAAAAATTAAATTTATCTACACTTTCTTTAGATTTTTACAGCGGCACTTTATCAGCACTTGAAACTGCAAAAAAATTAGGAATAAAAATAAAGCTAGATACTTACGATAATAAAAATAGTTTTGAAGAAATCGACAGAATTTCAAATATTAAAAAAATAAAAAATTATGATTTTATTCTTGGTCCATTCATTCCAAGAAATATTAACAAACTTTCTTCAAATCTTCAAGGATTGGATGTTCCGATAATATCTCCCCTAACTTCAAACGAAATAGAATTAAATGAAAATGTATTTCAATCCATACCAAGTAAGAGATTACAAAGAGAATTAATGTTTTCATATGTTGATAGTTTAATAGTAAAAGATCCTGATCCTTGTGTTATGATTATTTATGATTCATCGTCAGAAAAACAAAAAGTAAAGCTCCTAGAACGTTTTCCTTATGCTGAATTAATTGACACTGATTTGTCAGAGGGTCTAGTGGATCCTGAAATAACTGATTCTCTTCTTGTTACTAAAAAAAATAATTTAGTTTTTTTAGAATCTCAAAACCTAAATGTTATAACTAGTGTAAGCTCAATGTTGAATTCACAAATCTCAAAAGAAAGAAATATTAAAATGTTGACCTCTTACAGATCTGAAATTTATGAAAATGAAAATATTTCATTACAACACCTAGGAAATTTAAAATTTACATATCCAACATATTTTCTACCGAAATTTGGTGAAGAACTAAGTGAATTAAATAATGAGTTTTTGGCTAATTTTGGAAAACTTCCAAATAAAATAGCTATAAGAGCTTACGAAATTACTTTAGATTTAATTTTAAGAACATCATATCGAAGAAAATTAATAAAGTCAATTGATTTACCTGAAACTAAGTATTATCAAAACAGATTTAAATATCAAACTTTTGAAAATGGTTTCATAAATAATTCTGTATTGCTCATTCAACACGATGACCTTGATGTCTTTGAAATAGATTTGAAATAATAACTTTCTTATCAATTGAAATACTTAGATAGTCACATTCTTTTTGTATTTTTGATCGCTTAAAATGAGGTATGTCTAAAACAAAGTATATTTTTGTGACTGGTGGTGTTAGTTCATCATTAGGTAAAGGAATTATCTCTGCTTCTTTGGCAAAACTTCTGCAATCTAGAGGTTTGAACGTAACAATTCAGAAATTAGATCCCTATATAAATATTGATCCAGGAACATTAAATCCTTACGAACATGGTGAATGTTATGTAACATCTGATGGAGCAGAAACTGACCTTGACTTAGGTCATTATGAAAGATTCTTGAATGTTGAGACATCTCAAGCTAATAATGTGACAACTGGAAGAATATATCAGACTGTCATAGATAAAGAGAGAAAAGGAGATTTTTTAGGAAAAACTGTTCAGGTAATTCCTCACATTACAGACGAGATAAAAAGAAGAATCAAATTACTGGGAGAAACAAATGATTTTGATATAATCATTACCGAAATTGGAGGAACAGTAGGAGATATAGAATCTTTACCTTACATAGAATCTGTTAGGCAGTTAAGATGGGAGCTTGGAAAAGTTAACAGTTTGGTTATTCATTTAACTCTGATCCCATACTTATCTGCGGCTAAAGAATTAAAAACTAAACCAACTCAACATTCTGTTAAAACTTTAATGGAAAGTGGAATTAATGCTGACATTTTAGTTTGTAGGACTGAACATGATATTTCTGATGACATTAAGAACAAATTAGCATTATTTTGTAATGTAGACGTTGATTCTGTAATACAATCTAAAGATGCTTCCACCATATATGATGTCCCATTGATGATGGAAAAAGAGCAGTTAGATAAAGTTGTTTTAAAGAAACTTCAAATATCTAATTTCGGCCCCACTGATATGGAGAGGTGGACTGAGTTTGTTAATAAGTTAAAATATCCAAAAAGTAAAGTAAATATAGGTCTTGTTGGTAAATATGTAGAACTTCAAGACTCTTATAAGTCAATTCTGGAATCAATAGTCCATGCAGGCTCAGTTAATGAGACCGAGGTGGTTGTTCATTCTATTCATTCGGAACATATTGATGAGAAAGTTGATGAATTAATTTTAAAATTAGATGGTTTAATAGTAGCACCTGGATTTGGTTCTCGAGGAATTGAGGGTAAAATAAATTCAATTCGAATAGCAAGAGAAAATAATATTCCTTTTTTTGGAATTTGTCTTGGAATGCAGATGGCTGTTATTGAGTTTTCAAGAAACGTTTTGAATCTTAAAAATTCAAATTCAACCGAAATGGATGAGAATACATTAAATCCTGTAATTAGTTTAATGGAGGGTCAAAAAAATATAACAAACATGGGTGGATCAATGAGACTTGGTTCCTGGGATTGTGATATAAAGAAAAATTCTAAAGCTCATTCTATATATAATGCAAAATTGATAAAAGAAAGACATAGACACAGATGGGAATTGAATAATACTTATTTAGAGGAATTAGAGAAAGCAGGTTTAAAAGCAAGTGGAATCAACTCAAGCACTGGACTTGTTGAAATTGTAGAATTGCCCGAAAATGATTGGTTTATTGGAGTTCAATTTCATCCAGAATACAAAAGTACTGTTGAGAATCCTCATCCATTGTTTGTTTCATTTATTTCAGCATGTTTAAATTACAATAAATCAAAAAAATAATATGGAGGAAAACAAAATTGATGTATATCAAATAATAGGTTTTTTATTATTAATAGCTGCTATTTTTTGGTGGTTTAACGTAACTATTCCAGATCTGGAAAAATCTGCTAATGCCGAAAATCAAAATAATGCCCAAGAAAATCAATCGGAAATTATAATTGAAAAAGATGTCTTTGATCTATCTGATATCTCTACTCCATCAAATAATGAGACTTCTAATACTATTGTTGGTTTAAAGGATAATCAAGAAATTAGCGTAGAGAATAAAGACGTTGTTTTTAAATTCAATTCAAAAGGTGGAAGCTTAACTCAAGTTCAGCTTAAAGGCTATTCTAACTATAGGGAAGAACCTTTGTTTATTGTTAATGATAATCAAAAAATTAATTTAAATTTTCAAACTAAAAATGGGTATTATATAAATACCTCTGATTATAATTTCGAAATCGAACAGTTTGAAAGAGGGAATGTAAAAATTGTAATTATGAAATTATTAATTTCTGAATTCCAGTCGATTGCTTTTGAATACAAAATACCTGAAAACGGGTATATGATTGATTTTAATATCATTTCAAAAGGACTCTCCTCGTTTGTAAATTCTGATAAAAAAATTA
>Ga0255773_10000619_pt1 | contig 37598 bp, 59 predicted proteins | sample 011ome_17_FD_179971 | JGI IMG/M metagenome (GOLD analysis project Ga0255773, IMG submission 179971) | Coastal salt marsh microbial communities from the Groves Creek Marsh, Skidaway Island, Georgia - 011502XT metaG (version 2) | ecosystem: Environmental > Aquatic > Marine > Intertidal zone >... | reverse complement strand
TGTGTTTCTGGACAGTTCCTAGAGGGTATACAGCTTTTTTATATCAAATAGATATTAGTATGAATACCGAGGTGGCTAACAAATTTGGTACTGTATCTCTGGTAGCTAGACCAAACGGAGGCGTTTTTAACGTAAAAGATAAATTTGCTTTATCGCAAGATATAATTCATCAAGAGTTTAGACATCCAATAAAATTTGAAGAAAAAACCGACTTAGAAGTAAGAGCTATAGCTAGTAGCTCAAATGCAAATCTCGCAGTATCGGCAGCACTTGATATTGTATATATACAAAATAGACCTTATCCAGATTAATGGACCAAGCAGTTCAATTTATTAATGAAGTAGGCTTTCCAATAGCTGCTGCGTTAGGTCTGGGGTTCTTTATTTGGAAACTTATTAACCGTATTATTGACGGTATGGAAACTAAAGTTGATGTGCTTGACGATAAGGTTGCTGATCAAATAGAACAAATGGAACAAAGACTAGGTACAAAACTAGACTCACAACACGGGATTTTGGTCGCCCTTATTGATCGCGTCAGAAGTTTAGATAACGAGATCATACGTCAAGATACACTTATCAAAACTATATTAGGTGTACCGCAGTTAATAGACAGCAATAAAATTGCAAAGGCTGATAGAGAAGACCAACGAAAAGACTGATGAATTTAAACGATAGTATATTTTTTATAATAGGCACCACAATCATTTTATTGGTAGTTGCAATTCAACAAATACAAGCTGACGAAATGGTGCATGAATTTAAAAACCCTTCGTTTAGTGGAGTTGGTACGTCTAGTCATTATCTTACTATTGAAAATCAAGAAACTAATCGTAAACAAGCTATCAAAGATGAAATAGAAGCCTTACGTGACGAACTAGAAAGAGAAAAGACCAATACTGTTGAAGCAAGGTTTATGAGAAACCTGACGAGCAGAATATATGCAAACCTAGCAAGACAAATAGAAGCATCTTTATTTGGTGAAGAAACAAGTAAAAGTGGATCTATGGAACTGGATGGCAACACTATAGAATATGAAATTACAGACGAGGAAGTAAGAGTTACTATTACTGATGAAGACGGCAATGTTACAGAGGTTATTGTTCCCATTGGCGGTTTCACTTTCTAGCTGTACGCTAATGATTGATCCCCTTGCGAATAATTTACCACCTTTTGAAAACGTACAAAAAGCAACTGTAGAGTCTTTATATACAGATTTATCTGAAATTGGTGAACCTGTTAGAAAGCCAGTCATAGCTGTATATCCTGACGGTTTTAAAGATCAAACAGGTCAACGCCGATCAAATTCAAAATACGCCACATTTAGTACAGCGATTACTCAAGCACCTCACGCTTACCTTATACGCGCACTAAAACACTCCAATTTCTTTGATGTAGTAGAAAGGGTATCACTAGATGCAGTTACTAAAGAAAGGCAGTTAATCAGATCAACAAGGGAGACATTTGAAGAAGATCAAAAACTTATGCCGCTCAAATTTGGGGACATGATAATGACTGGTGGTGTTTTGTCTTATCAAGCAAATATAAGCTCTGGAGGTGTGGGAGCCAGGAATTTAGGTATTGGCATGTCACGTCAGTTTAGAGAAGACATACTGACAGTGAGCCTTAGAACAGTTTCAGTAAGCACTGGTAGAGTGCTTTTTGAAGTATTGGTTACTAAAACTGTATTGTCTGCATCGTTAGATAACGACGTATTTAGATTTGTATCAGACAATACAGAATTGGTAGAATTAGAAGGGGGCGCGGTAAAAAATGAGCCGACCAGTATTGCTTTGCAGATGGCTATCGAGACAGCCGTTGCAGAAACAATCAAACAAGGCTTAGAAAATAAATACTGGAGGTTAAAAGAATGAAAAGACTTTTAATTATTATGATTATGTCTGCCCCCCTTTTTGCAGCAGACAATGAGATATTTGTTGATCAAAGTTCAGGATCTTCAAATTCAAATATGGATTTAGAACAACTTGGTTCTGGGAACATCATTGGTGGTATAGATGCCGTAGCAGGAACAATGACTGCTCTTAACTTAGACGGTACAGCTATGACTCTTGATATTAACCAAATAGGAGACAGTAACAAATTTTTAGGTGACATTACCGCAGATTCATATACTGGCTTTTTTGAATTTGACGGTAACAGCAACACTTTCAACATGAACACTGATAAGACTAACACCTACGGTGCAGACTCATCTAATATTAATGTTGACGTCACAGGCAATAGCAATACCTTCACTTTGAATCACGCTACCGTTGCTTTGGCAAGCACTCTTGATCTTGATTGGATTATAAATGGTTCAAGTAACAGCATTACATCTGCCATAGATATAGATGGTGCTACAAACTATATGGATATAGACGGTTCTGATAATACTGTGACGTATGATGGAGATGGGTACGCAGGAGGCTACTTTTGGTTAGACCACACAGGTAGCAATAGAACCTTTAATATTCAACAACAAAGTACATTAGATAATGACTGGCTCAAGATTATTAGCACTGGTTCTACTACTAGCACCGTTTGCGTTATTCAAAACGATCAGGGCGGAAGCACAAGCTGTTAATATTGGAAGTATTAGCGAACTAAAAGGCAACGCGCAGGTTTACAGAGATAAAGCCTATGGCGCTGAGTTAGCTTTTCCTATACAGCAACTTGACAACGTAAAGACTGAGGCAGGTAGAGTTGCTATAAGGTTTGAAGATGATACTGTTGTGCGAGTTATGGATCATAGCAAGTTAGTAATCAACTCTTACATTTACGATCCTAACCCAGCAAAGAGTGAAATGGCTTTACGTTTTGCTTCAGGAACGGCTAGATTTGTTACAGGTAAATTCAACAACAAAAAGGCCATACGTATAAAAACCCCAAGCGCTGACGTGTATGTAAGGGGTACGGATTTTACAATAACGACCACTCCTGAAACTGGCAGTTCTCTTGTTATTCTTTTACCCGATGAAAACGGCAATCCTAGTGGGGAGATAGTGGTTGAAACAGCGATGGGCCAAGTCATATTGAATCAAGCATACCAAGCGACTACTGCGATGACTTACAATCAAGCTCCGTCAAAACCTGTAATCTTGGATATATCTTTGGAATTTATAGACAACATGCTAATTGTTAATCCACCTGATGAAAAACAAAATCTATCCGAAGAACAACAACAAGTTGGTACAGCGGATTATTTAGATTTTTCAGATTTAGATATAGATTTTTTAGCAGAAGATTTCTTAGATAATGAAGCAGATTTGGAATTTACAGAATTAGACATCAATTACTTAGATGTAAACTTTCTTGAAGACCTTTTAAATATTATTGACGCTTTAGCTGTTGACGAAGAAGAAGACCAATTAAGTAAACTTGCTACAGGTATTACAATTGCTGGTACGGATATAGGTCAAGACAAAGATACACAAATTACAACTATAATTACTGGTCAAGTTGTAAGTGTACGTAGATCGGTAGGCGATACTTTTAGATTGGATTTGGACGGATCAAGTGCCTATACGCTAATTCTTTTTCAAAATGGCGTAGAAAATGTAGTTAAAGTAAATGGTGGATCTTCTAATACAATTACCATAAAACAAGGTAGCTGATGAAAAAATATACATTACCAATACTTTTTGCGCTTTTGATGACGCCACTAGCTTTACAATTTACGCCTCTTGAGATACTTAAATTAAAAACTTTTGACACTTTTGTTGCAAAACAAGAGCCTACAGGTAATTTTGTAATTCTTGATATTAACGAAGAAGATATAGAAAAAGAGGGAGGTTGGCCTTTGCCGCGTCAGCGTTTGGCTGAAATACAAATAAATCTTTTGGAGGCTGGCAGTTTTGGACAAGCCTGGGCATTTACGTTTCCGCAGCCAGATAGAATGGGTGGAGATGTAGCGTTTTCTGAAGCTCTCAGCTACGGCCCTTCTGTATTGGCGATGTTTGAAAACGATAACGAAAGTTATCCGCCAACGGTAGGTACAGTTATTCTGGGTGAGGATACGGGAGGTGGTTATCAAGCCAGAGGCGTTATAGAAAATATAGAGATACTCAAGAATAACGCATCTCAAGGCGTCGCATCAGCACCTACAGATGTAGATGGTTTGGTCAGACAAATACCGTTACTGTTGCGTACTGTTGATGGATTTGCGCCAAGCTTTGCAATAGAAATACTCAAACAACTTACAGGTCAAGATACATACATTATAAATATGACTGATGGTGAAATTAGAGTACCATCACTACCACCTATATCTGTAGATCCATTGATGCGTAAATGGGTAAGCTACGTAGATACTCCTATTATAAATTTGAGTGATATCTCACTAGCTCAAGATAAATATGTAATTATTGGCACAAGTGGAGGGGGCATTTTACCGCAGGTTCCTACACCCAACGGTCTGATGAATCCTCATCATTTACAAGCTGCTTTAGCTGAATCAATTTTATTGCCAAATTCTCCAAAAATACCCGAGTGGCATTTAGCGTCAGAGCTTTTAATATTCACCATATTTATTTTGCTTGCTTGGTATCTAACACAAAAACTAAGTATGACTGTAGGTTTGATAGGTATATCTACAAGTTTGGTTGTAGTTGCGATTGGCGGCATTTACACCATAAAAAATGGTGTTTTGATTGACGTGACTTGGACCCTTATAAGTCAATTTATTGTTGGTAGCGTATCTTATTATATAAAGTTCAGAGAACAATATAAGTTGCGACAGCAGATTAAAAAACAATTTGAACATTATCTGGATCCAAGACAAGTCAAAGCTTTGCAATCTGATCCCAGTCTGTTAAAACTAGGTGGAGAAAAGAAAAGATGTACCTTTTTATTTACTGATGTACGTGGTTTTACTGCGATGAGCGAACACATGGATCCCGAACAAGTGACTCAAATTATGAATCAAGCTCTCACTATTCAATCAGACGCAGTTAAAAAGTACGAGGGTATGGTAGATAAATATATAGGTGATGCAATGATGGCCATATTTAACGCTCCTATAGATTTGCAAAATCACGAACAAGCAGCCGTAGAATGTGCGAAAGAAATACAAAAACAATTTGCCGAATCGGATGTAGGCGTATCAATAGGAATTGGTATAAATACAGGAGAAGCAGTTATAGGAAACATGGGTAGTAACACAAGATTTGACTATAGCGCTATAGGAAGTGCTGTTAATATCGCTGCTAGGTGTGAATCTAGCTGCAAGACTGTAGGTAAAGATTTAATAATTGCAGAGGAGACTGCAAAAAATTGTAATTTTGAGCTAAAATCGTTACAACCAATAGAAGTTAAAGGTATTAGTGAGCCTTTAAAAATATTTACTTTGGAGGATATATGAAAGCACTACTTAAAAACTTAGTTGGATCAGTAGCACCAACCTTAGGTACAGCTCTAGGAGGTCCGATGGGAGGTATGGCTGCAAACATGATTGCAGATGTATTGGGTTGTAAGAACGAACCTAAAGAAATACAAAAAGCCATAGACAATGCTACACCTGAACAAATGCTTGAGCTAAAAAAAGCTGAAGCTGAGTTTGAGGTCAAGATGAAAGAACTAGAGGTGGATGTATTTAAACTGGAAGTACAAGATACACAAAACGCTAGATCAACTTTTTCTAAAGATTGGACAGCCAGAATTATAGGTATTGCTACATTAGGTGGTTTCTTAGGATATATCTTTCTCATAACTATCCAGCCCCCCGAACAGAACTCAGAGGCTTTGGTCAATTTGGTACTCGGATATCTTGGTGGTTTAGCATCAGCTATTATTAGTTTTTACTTTGGTGCATCTAACACAACCAAGGACGATTAATATGAACATATCTGAAGAAGGTATATCGTTAATTAAAAACTACGAGGGATGTCGTTTAGAAGCGTATCAAGATTCCGTAGGCGTTTGGACAATTGGCTACGGACATACAAAAGATGTAAAAGATGGCGATCAAATCAACCAAAACGAAGCCGAACATTTACTCAAAGAAGAGATGCCTGAGTACGAGGGTTATATCAACGATATGGTAGAAGTGCCGTTAGATCAATGTCAGTTTGATGCATTAGTTTGTTGGGTATACAACTTAGGACCAACCAATCTAAAAGAATCTACTTTGTTACGTATTCTTAATGAGGGCGATTATGGCGGCGTACCAGAACAGATAAAACGCTGGAATAAAGCAGGTGGTGAGGTTTTAGCGGGTTTGGTTAAAAGAAGACAAGCAGAGGCTAATTTGTTTGAAGGGAAAGAGTGGGAGAAAATCTAGATGCCATATTCAAAAGTACAGTTCAGACCAGGTATATACAGAGAAGGAACAGCGTATAGTGCCGAAAACGGTTGGTTTGATTGTAATTTAATTAGATTTAGAGAAGGTAGAGTAGAAAAATTTGGAGGTTGGCAAAAACTTACTGACAGCACATACCTAGGAACTGCTAGAGCCTTACACAATTGGATTTCTTTAAGTGGTAATAAATATTTAGGAATTGGAACACATTTAAAGTATTACATAAAAGACGGTACAGCTTTTGCTGACGTCACCCCAATTCGCAAAACAACAACAAACGCAGCTACTTTTGCGGCCACTGATGGGTCTTCTACCGTAACGGTTACGGATGCCAGTCACGGTGCTGTAAACGGTGATTTTGTTACATTTTCAGATGCCGTCTCTTTAGGAGGTAACGTAACAGCTGCTGTACTAAATCAAGAATATCAAATAGATCTAGTGACAGGCACCAACACGTATACGATTACCGCAAAAGATACATCTGGCTCTACGGTTACAGCTAATGCAAGTGATTCAGGAAACGGCGGTTCAGCTACTGATGCAGCTTACCAAATCAATACGGGACTTGATGTTTACGTGCAATCAACAGGGTGGAGTGTTGGAACGTGGGGGGCAAGCGGTTGGGGTTCAGCAACTTCATTAGGTGGTAACAATCAGCTTAGACTTTGGACACATGATAACTTTGGTGAAAACCTTATTATGAATACTAGAGGTGGCGGTATTTATCGTTGGCTTGAAAACAACGGAACTGGCACCAGAGCTGTCCAATTATCCGATATAGCTGGAGCCAACCTTGTACCAACCGTAGGTTTACAAGTAATAACCTCAGAGGTTGACAGACACCTTATCGTTTTAGGCGCTGATCCAATTGAAGGTAGCGCGAGGTCTGGAGTGTTAGATCCGATGTTGGTTGCTTTCTCCGATCAAGAAAACGAACTTGATTTTGAACCGCAAATTACCAATACCGCTGGATCGGTAAGATTGTCTTCTGGTTCTAGTATTGTAGGTGGCGTTAAGTCCAGACAAGAAGTTGTAATCTTTACAGACACCTCTGTATATTCTATGCAGTTTGTAGGCGCACCTTTAACCTTTGCTTTGAATCTTATTAACGAAGCATCAGGTCTTATAGGTCCAAAAGCAGCTATCACTTCTTCGGGCGGCGTATTCTTTATGGGATATGGTAATTTCTATTTATATAACGGTACGGTGCAGGAACTGCCTTGTAGCGTTCATAATTATGTATTTGGCGATCTTAATACAGGTCAAGCCTATAAAATACAGGCATTTACCAACAGTGAACATAATGAAGTGGGTTGGTTTTACCCTTCTTCATCAAGCGACGAAATAGACAGATATGTTATATACAACACTCAACAACAAGTTTGGTACTACGGTCAATTGACTAGAACCGTATGGTTAGACTCAGGTGTTGAATCATTTCCACAAGCCACTAACGGCGGTTACTTGTATCAACATGAAATAGGTTTTGACAACGACGGAAGTGCGATGACTAACGTGTTTGTGGAATCAGCCGATTTTGATATAGGGGATGGTGATCGGTTTACGCAAATATCTGCCTTAATACCAGATATCAAATTTTTACAAGATGATAATTCTGGTACAGTCAACGTAGTAACTAAAGTAAGAAACTTTCCAGGCGATTCTTTGACTACCGATTCTACTTCTGAAGTATCTTCAACCACTCAAAAAGTAAATTTAAGGGCAAGAGGCAGACAGGCTGTAGTACGATTTGAATCAAACGACGACGCTACTAATGATGGTAATTTGTCTATTGGATGGCGTTTAGGGGATACTAGAATGGATGTTAAGACTGATGGTAGAAGATGAGCAAATTATTAGAAACTCGTTTACCTACAGAACTACAACCTTCTGTAACCAAAGAAAACTTTAACAGATTAACCAGAATACTGGAGTTGAACCTTGGTGCGTTTGACCCAAACTCTACACCACAATTCAACGATACTGAGCTTGGTTCTTTAAAATTTAACGAAGGTGATGTAGTATGGAACACATCTATTGGAGTTTTACAGGTTTATACTGGAAACAAATGGATACAGCTTCATACTCCTAAGAATCCACAGGGGTTTGAACTGCAATCAGAACTGGGTTCTGTAACTGTCAGAAACAACGGAGCGACAAGTATAAAGGTTTGATATGCAGGCTGTAGAGAGTACAAATTCAGCGTATGAGGTAAAAAATTTACTTCTCAGCCGACCTTCTGACTGGTTTATACAAGACCAAACTTTTCAAACCATTAAAGATTCTCAATTAGATATCGTTCGTTTTCTGAAATCAAAAGGCCAAGAAAACTTAGAAAACCTCCCTTTACATGCGGTTATTGATGAACCTATCAAAGATGTATATACCGCACCTATATTCTCAGAAACATTTTGCGATATATTCAGAGACGAATTAGAAAATATAAAAAAGCACTTTAACTTTGAGCCTAATTCGGAAGAAGACACATTGAGACAAATACCAGAAATAGTCTTACAAGACCATATACCCGAACTTTACCTGTCTTTGATGAACGTGGTCAGCACTATTTTCAACCCAATATTTATGGGGCTTTGGGGCAGAATCGTAACAGATGGCGGCATACAAATAGCCAATTACAATATAAGAGACAAACAACAAGGCGCTTGGCACCACGATGCAAGCGCAGATATAAGCGTAGTCATTCCTTTAAATACAGGTGAATACGAGGGTGGTGGAACAGAATTTCAAGGTAGAGGAGTCGTTGAACCGCTTCCTACAGGTAGCGCTTTGATGTTTCCAAGCTTTACTCACATGCACCGAGGACTGCCCGTACAGTCAGGAGATCGTTACTTATTGGTTTTTTGGTTGATTTCGCGTCCTTGTTGGGAAGATAAAAAAAACTATTTAGAAATGAATTTTATTTAACAATAGGACTAAAAACAGTAGAATTGAAAGCAAATGGATAGAATAAACAGAACTGGGACAGGAATAGCAAGTTTAGGTAGAGACGAAGATCAGTTTCTAGCTCACGTTGCTTTGGGCGAGCGTGTCGTACCGCCTGTTATATCAGCCGCAACTCAAGCACGTATTAACCAAGAAATGAGGGCAGCTGGCCTTGATCCAAACGAATATGCCGTTGGATCTGGTATGTCCATTAATCCTATAACAGGACTACCCGAGTTTGGGTTTTTCAAGAAAGCTTTTAAAAAAATAAAAAAGGTAGGTAGAAAAGTAGCTTCAGTAGCTCAATTTGTACCTGGCCCTTGGCAAGCACCTGCGGCTTTAATAGCAAAAGCAGGAACTGTATATGACGTTGCAAAAGGTAGGGCAAGTCCACTTGCCTTGGCTAGTTTAGGGGGCGGAGGGGGCCTTGGTAGTCTGACTGGCGGAAAGGGTAATATCTTTAGTAATATATTCAAAGGAACACCAGGGATAAACCCAAGTGCAGGGGGCGGTCTTGGAGGTTTATTCAGCAGAGCCAAAGAATTTATATTGCCTGGAGCTGATAAAAAAGGATTATTCAAAAATGTACTTGGTGGTATAGGTAGCTTGTTTGGAGGTATGGGTGCGGGACAACAAGATGAATACACTCCTATTATGGATCAAAACGGAAATGTGATTGGTTATAGGAATGAAAATACGATGCAAGATATTTCAGTTGAACAATACAATCAAATGATGTCTTCAAGACCACAATTTAGCGGATTATTTGGACCTGATAGTATTGCAGATAAATTATTTAACGTAGACCCTAACAAAGGTACGGGTCCTTTGAGTTTTCTTGGTAAAGGAGCGCAACAAATAGCTGGAGGCTTTCCTGGTGGCGGATTAGGTCTTGGTCTGACAGGTTTGCTTGCTAAAGCCGTATACGACGATACAAAAAGTAGAGCTGGTGGTTTAGCTCAAACTCCTCAAGTAATGATGGATCAGCTTGGTAGGTACCAATTATCAAAAGAACTAGGAACAGGTGGAACAAGAGGCGAATTTGGATTAGGTCCTAAACCAGCTGTTTTGGATGTTGAAGGAGCAGGAAGACAAGCATTTGCAGTTGGCGGAGTGGCTGAACTAGATTTACGAGAAGGCGGAGAATCAATCGGGCCAGGTACAGGCACTTCTGATGATATACCAGCGATGTTAAGTGATGGTGAATTTGTAATGACGGCCAAAGCTACAAGAGGCGCTGGCGCTTACGATTTAAAAAAAGGTAAGTCAGGTATTGAATTGGTTCAAGGTGGCGAACCTTCAAGAGAAAAAGGCGTAGAAAACATGCGCGAGTTAATGAATATATTTGAGGGAATGTAATGGCAGAAGCTATCAATCCAATCGTAACTAATATTGCAAGAGATGAAGTAATATCCGATCCTTTTGTTAGAGAGGCTTATTTTGGTTCTCCTGATACACCAGGCATAATTTCTCAAGCTATAACCGCAGCTAACAGGGCTTTTGGTCAACCAGCGATACTAAGACAGACTGCTGGACTGTCTCCGTTAGAACTTGCTGCTATGCAGGGAGCTTATGGTGGTTTAGGTTCATATCAACCGTATTTAGATGCCAGCACTAGAGCTTATCAAGAAGGCATGGGAATGTCTCGTAGGGCTGGACAGTTGGCGCAACCTTACTTTGCTGGCGAGCAAGCTTATTTGGGAGCTGCAACTGATACGGCTAGACGTGCTGCTGGTATGCAGTTTGATCCCAGATTGACTAGGCAATTCTACGATCCGTTTGAAGATAGAGTCGTACAACAAACAATAGAGGATGTGTTCAAACGCGGAGAACTGCAAGATATAGATGCAAGAACAAGAGATATTTCGCAAGGAGGCGAATCTGCTTTTGGTTCAAGAGCTAGACTGAGTGCTGATGAAAGACGAGCTGCGTTAGGTAGAGGTCTTGGCGAAGCTTTAGCGGGTATTAGAAGTCAAGGATTCGGACAAGCGCAACAGGCTGCGTTAGGAGAGTTTGGTAGACAAGCTGGAGCTAGAGAGCGATTAGCTGGCACGTTAGCTGGATTTGGAACACAGTTGGGTGGAATAGGCGGCAGACGCGCTGGATTAGCGAGAACTATAGGATCAGATATCGCTGGTTACGGTGCTGGAATTGGGGGATTAGGAAGAGATGTGGTTGATCTAGGTATCAGGTCAAGAGGTGAATTATCAGGATTAGGCGCTACAGCTAGGGGTCTCACTGATACTGCGCTTGGCAGAGAATACGAACAAGCAATACAAACTAGAATGGCTCCAACACAAGCGGCTCAATTTGTCAGAGGATTTTTGCCCACATATCAAAGCGGAAGAACACAAGTTGCTACAACTTACGGAGCGCCAGCTGATCCATTAAGTGCTGGACTTGGAACCTTTTTGAGTACGTATGCTAACTTTGCTAAACCGCAAACCACAACTTCTAGCGATCCCGCATCAACTGCCGCTACCGCAGGCGGAGCTGCAACTCCTGCTGCTTTCTACGGTAATCCATACGGACAATACAATCCTTACGCTGGTGGAGGAACTTATACAACCTAATGAATGTTTTACAACGAAAAATGTTTGCAAATGGTGATGCAGTAAATTCACCAGTTACTGATTTATCACGTTTGATAGCTAACTACGCTACGAGCGGCTTAAGCCCTTTACAAATTTTTGAAGTGTTGCAACAAGACTTTGCTCAACAAGGCATACCGATGGATGTTGGTTTACGAACCATTGAAAGAATAGCGCAAGAAGTGGGTGGTCCGATGAAAGATGACCCGATGATTACGGATCCTCCCTTTGGAGGACCAAGACCATTAACTCCTGAAAGATTAGATGAAATGGCTCAAGGGCCTTTTGACACGTCTGTAGATATAGCTCCAGATCGTTTACCACCAGCTGACCCTTCTCTTGACCCTAGACTTGGTACTTACGCGCAACAAGGTGACACACTTAATCCAGCGGCAACTCCTGAAGTTGTAGATTTTTCTGAAGACTTACAAGGATTGATGGATACTGACATCACTGTAGAAGGGGATGAACAGCCAGAAAAAAAATTAGGTCCAAATGAAATCAGACTAAGTGACGGGCGTGTAATTGATTTTTCTCAAGGTATAAAAGACATACAAGAAGGCAGAGGGCAAGGTATACGCCTTTACAGAATTTACAATTCACCCGACATAGAGCGTGGAGAGAATGTAAACAAAGCGCTAGAACAGTTTATTGCAACAGATGAACCAGGTTATTTCAGAATGTTTGGAGGTGATCAAACTCTCGAGGAAAGAAGAGGAGGTACTTTTGGCCCCGAAGACTTTGGAAGTGCATTTTACGCTTTAAGTAGAGGTGCAAGAGATGTATTGGGTGAAGTGGCTGAACGGACTTTACCAGGTATAGCAGGATTCTTTGGCGGTAAAGGTCAAGAAGGTGCAGACAATCCTTTTTACACTGAGCTTGGAGCCAGAGAACTGTTTGAAAAAGATCGTTTTGGGCCAGGTTACATGGCTAGGGGCGGTTTGGATCCAGAAGAGGTTGATATATTGGTACTTGGAGCAGCTGGCGGCAGAGAAACCATTGCAAAAGATTTGGAAGAAATTGGTATTACAGAAGACAAACAAACTCCTAAAAAACCTGAAGTGGAAGTGTTTGAAGAAGACGTAGAAGACGTTGAAGGAGAACCAGAATCTGTTGCAGATGCAGCGGTTGCAGGAAAACCACCAGGCGTAGGAGATCAAGAAGATGTAGGAGATCAACCAGATGCAGGTGCTGGCTTACCAGGTGCTGTAGATGAAGAAGTACCTCCCCCACCTAAATCAAAAGAAGTTAGTTTTGCTGAGTTTACAACCAGCCCTGACTTCCTACGTTTTGTTAGAAACATAGGTAAAGGTCTAGTTACCCAAGGCGAGCTTGGTAAAGGTATTGCTTTAGGAGCGGCAGCTGCTGCTGAAGAAAGAGCGCAAGAAGAGGCACTTAAGGCAGAAAGAGATGCAGAACTTCTTAAAGAAATGATAGAGAAAGGACAAGTTGATCCTTTGAAACCTTCAGAGCTTAAATCTCTCAACGCGATGACAACTGAACTGAGTGACAATATAAAAAATTATGAAGGTACACAAGCTTCAATTGGAATAATGAATGATGCAATAGCGTTGTTTGAAGCAGCACTGCAAAATGATGTGCCAATAACAGGCTTACCTGGTAGGATTGCTAGATTCAAAGACGAGGCTGCTGCATTTATGGGAGTCCCTAATCCTAACGTATCAGATGCGACGAGAATTAAAAATTATATAGAACAAGTCAAACAAAGAAGTATTAGGGAAATACTCAACGAATCAGGCAGAACAATATCAAACTTAGATAGAGACATTGTTGATAGGGTCTTTGGTGATTTGGATTTAACTGGTGATCCAAAAGAAATTTTGAAAAAACTTAAAAACGCTAGATCCAGCTTAGTAAAAAATAACCGCGACAAACAAAGAGCCATATCCTCAACTTACGAAATAGTGCAGAATCCTGCATATCAAGGCGTAGGCGTGAAAGCTATAACTCCTTATTCAAGCCTAATAGAAAAGATTATAAATACAGAAATAAGCGATACGTCAAAAATAGACATGAGCCAGATTATTGATATTGATCTTAGAGATTCTGACCTATTTAATTTAGGAAACTAAAATGCCTACTTTTAACTTCAGAGTAACGGACGATCTAACGGTTCCGATACAAGCAGACAATCAACAAGATGCTTTAAAAATACTGAAGGCTGAACTTGCAAAAAAAGAGGCGTCACCAGCTTTTGATGCGTACTACTTTGACTACGAAAAAGGTCTTAAAAGTAAAAAACTAAGATCGTTACTGGGTTTGGCAGAAAAACGCGACCAGTCTGGAAAGGAACTTGAAAAAGAACAACTACTGCAAAACTACGTTGGTTCTCGAGGTTTCACATACAACACAAAAGGTGACCTAGCCATAACCCCAGAGGGTCAAAAGACTCTTGTTGAAAGGGGTTTGTACGACGAAAGCGATATTACTGACAAGAATGTTGTCATTGACGAAAGAGGTTTTAGCTCTGGAGACTTTTTAGATTTTGCTGGAGTGGTTGGTCCCGTATTTGGAGCGGTCGCGGCTTTGTCACCTCACTTGAGAGGCGTAAGTCTTTTGAAAAAACTTTTAAGAAACGAAAGATTTTCTAGAATGGTGGCAGCTGGTATAGGTACGGCAGGTGGTAAAGGTGCAGAGGAAGCCTTAGAAGTACAACAAGGTTTTCAATTACAATCAGATCAAGAAATACAAGACTTAATGGAAAATGAGTTCCTATACGGATTCTTTGGGCAAGGTATAGGCGAAGCAATCGGTACGGGCTTTGCGGCCTTTTTTGGTAAAAAAGCACCTATTGAAAATGTCAGAGACGCTTACGTGGTAAGTAAAGGTTACGACATGAATGACGTGTTGAAACTAGACCAAGACCTAGGAAGACTGGCCACCGAAAAAGATATTGCTAAAGCTTTTAAAGAAGGAAAGATAACTGACTTGGGAGCTAGAGCAGCTGTATCGCAACAATTCTTAGGCAGAGCGATACCAGGTAGGATGCAAGGTATTGGTGAAACGATTGCGGGTAAACAAGGTAGAGAACGTGGTTTGATTGATTATAACATGGCGATGTTGGCTCAATTACGAAAAAAATTAGCAGACAGTAGAGCGGCCTTGGATAACGCTACAGGTATAGAGGATGCTGGTTTAGCTCAATCTGAAATAGTTGCCAGACGAGCGCAACTTGAAAAGTCTCAAAATGAAGTTACCAATTACCTCAACAAAATGATGCAAGACTTGTCTGAGCAGACAGGGGGATTTGGTCCAATTATGCAAGCCACAGATCAAGCAGCGCTTGGTAAGAGCGTACAGGATACCATCAAAAATTCTTACAACACTCTACAAAGCGATTTCAGAAATCAATACAATAAAATATTTGACGATCTTGACGTGTTACAAAAAACAGAATTTGAAAACAAAGTCAAAGCCGATTTAAGCGATCTAAATGAGTATATTAAAAAAAGGATTTTTACAGACGATCCCTTAATTACAGCTCTGGACGACGACATAAGTTTGAAAACAGTATTGGGATTACAAAAAAACATCGAAAAGGGAGCTTTTAAAGGCGGAGCCACTATTAGTCAACTCATAAAGGCTAGATCCGCTTTAGCTAATTCAAGAGTGCAAGCTGGTTTGAACCCAGGTGAACAAGGTCTTTTTGTAAAAGACATAGCGGAAAAGTTAGACGAAATAATTTATAAATTACCAGACAATCTTTTAATTATTTCAGGCAAAGCTGGAGATCCTCAACTGCTAAGAAACAAAGTTGATTTGTTAAAAAAATTAAACGAAAGCTATTTTAAACAAATACAACCTTTCAATAATGCGATAGTCAAAAAAATAAAAAACAACACTATAAATGCTGACGATGTATATACACAAATAGTGGTAGCAAACCGATCTGGTGATATGCAAGACATCTTGAACGCGGCTGGCAAAGATACCGTAAAAGGTACTGGTTACGGCGAGATGACTAAAAACTATCTAAGAACGGAATTGGTCAGAAGGTTGTTTAAGGATGCGGTAGATACTGCCACTGATCCAACAACAGGTGTATTCAATCCAAGTAAATACGTTGGCAACATAAAAAAATATGGAGCTACACTAAGACCTTTGCTTGGCAACAATTACGACAAAACGATGCAAGCTTTAGACACGTTTAATTCCTACAGTCCAAAACTAGCACCGAAAGAAGTTTTTGAACTGGCCGACAAAATACGAGTTGTTGGGCCTGAAGTCCCTGTAGTGGGTCCCGTTAGACCTACAGATGATGTAGGCACCACTTTTCAAGATTTTGCAAACGCTCTTACTGCAAAAGCAAAAGCAAGTGACGAATTGTTACAGTTTCAACAAAACAGAGTTTTAGCAAACATAGAAAACGCATCACCTGAAGTTATTACACAATCCATATTCAGACCTAATTCAGCTGCTGCTATCAATCAAGTTCGTAACGAAATATCTGAAGAGGCTTTTATAAATGTTCAGGACGAAGCATTGGAAGAACTTATTAAGAAATCTGTTACACCTGGCGGTACAGACCTTACAGAGATTTTTAAACCTGGAAACTTCCAAAGAGCATTAAACTCTTACGGAGACGAAACTTTAGATGCGATGTTTGGTAAAGAGTTGTCACAAGCGTTACGGGGATATGCTAGAGCTATCAATACTACAGTATCAGGAGCGGAGCGAACTGGAGCGGGTTCTATTGTAGCTGGTACGTTAGCGGCTGGTTTCTTCAACTTAAATTTATTACCGACTGTTGCTACGCTAACAATCTATAAAACTTTGTTTGCCAATCCAAAAATAGTCTCTTTACTATCACGTACAGACAAAAGCGCGATGGGTCAGGTTCTTGACGCAGTCGAGCAAGCAATACGTATCGGAGGATTCTCTGCCTTATTTAGAGAAACTGGAGTGGCTACAGAAGACATTACAAGAGAAATAGAAGAAACTGGAATTACAGATCAAGCTAGAGAAGTTATAAATCAAGTGGCTGTACCTGCAAAAATTGAATTAGATTTACCTGACATCAACCTATCACAAGCACCGACAGGAGCTAGAACTAGAATTGGACCAACGCTACTACCTAATCCAAGAGATCAGGAAATAGCAGAGCTGTTAAGTTAATCCAAGCTCGTCTCTATCAAATCCCAAGGCACTATCCGATAAACACGTTAAGTCTTTCTTATGAAGATGTATGTATGGTTCTGAATCTTCTGGCAGTTGCGGTTCGGTAACTGTACCAAACCTGACGTCATATACTTTATTTTTATCCCAAGTATGTGAGTACACACTATCAGTCATTGCACACACCAGAACGAATGGTCTGTTCGTTGCAAGGGACAAAGCAGCTCCCATTCTTAGTTTGGATGCGCTGAGTAAGAGTGTTTCGTATTTGTTGATACCAAAACTTCTGCACTTTACTTCCATCCAAAAAGAACTGCCTTTACTTTCACACCAATAGTCCAGTCCGTAAGAGACTGGCAGTTTATGACATCTAACTCCCCATAATCCCTCTATAAATCCAGCTACACGTTCCTCTCGTTTTTGATCGTTGATCGTTTCCATCTTTGGCTTGGCCATCATAATTACCTCCATCAATCGTCGAAGAAATTAGGATCAATCGCGACTAGGCGTTTCATCGGTCTGCCTGTTTGTTTCACGCGTACGTCCTTCTCTTGTACTTCTCCAGCGTTTATTAATCTGTTTATTATTTCTTTTACCTCAAAAGATTTCATTGATCTAAATATTTCTTTACGATCAATATCTCTTTTGCTGATCCCCATTTCCCCTTGCGTTCTTATAAAACTTAACACTTGTTTGATACGACTTTCCATTTCGGATCCAGCTACCTTGTCTTCACACGTAGCCACCATCAGTTGATCGTAGTAATACACATAGTCTATTGCCCACTTAGTCATATCGGCAGTTATTTTCTTTGAGTTAGGTCTATCTGCCAATTGGCAAATCAAAGCTAACCTCATTGCTTTCTCTCTCGTTCTTGAGAGTAATACTTCTAAACCGTCCTTCTCCAGTTTGTTCTGTTGATCCACAAGCTCGTAAGCTAATTTGTTCAAGAGTTCTTTTGATTCGTCATCAAAAGCAATCACACGTTGACTGAGATTCATCTCAGCGTTGTCTCTGGCTATCTCCTCCATATCGTTTATAGGCGCCCTAACTTGCCTAACCCATTCGCATACCTTGTAGGATGGTTCTATATACGGGACCATTCTACCTACGGTTCTAGGTAGCTTAGATTCAACAACGATAAACCTGTTCAAAAATCCATCAACGATACGTCCTGTTGATAAGGCGCCGTAAAAGTTTCTAGGAACTGACATACCCACCAAAGTAATCGCTGGTTTGATTGTATGACGATCTAAAGCCTCCTGTTGCTGTTTTTGGGTAAAGGTCATCATAGAGTAGTTATCTGGCCTTAACGTGCCGTGACAACGTCCCCAAGCCTCCATAAGCACCTGTATAGCGTCTTCCTTGTTTGAATTGGTTGATTTGGATATAGACTCTAACCTTTTACCAAATTCGTCCATAACGGTGACGTGTGTTGGTTTGTGACGCAGTAAACTGTATACCGCGCCACTAGACGTATAACCGTCACCCGCCATTAAATCTTCAAACCCAGCTCCTTCTAATATGGTTTCTATTACCGTCTTGACGTTTTCTTTACCTTGTCCTGATTTGGCAATACACATAAAGAACAAAGACGAAAAGTTGTTCATATCTGTCTTATATATACGACCAAGCGCAACAGACCCTAAAGCTAACGAGGTTTGCAGAGATAGAGCGGGTTGTTGTATCTGCGCTATCTCCTCAGAATACTCGTATACATCTTTGAGTATGCCTGGTGGTTCGTAGAGATCTATTGGTTCTTTCACGTTGTAGGTACGTTGAATGAAAGCTGGCGCTTGTTGGTTCTTTCTATCGTGTGTCTTTTGTATAGAGTTTACTGTAGTTGATATCTCCGATCTAGGTAAAGGTGGCTTGTTTTGTTGATTCCAAGATTGAACAAAAAACTCCACCATCTCTATAGTTACACCTTTGGCTATTAGATTGCCAGCCAGCCTTGCCGCGTTATCGTTACGACTGCCTTGTACTACACCCGTCAGTTCAAAAGGTTGCGATATGCTTTTGGTATTGACCTTATCAACACCCGTAATCATCACCCAATGTTCTTTGGTCAGATCAGGCAGATCGTTAGTATCATGCCAATCCCACTCCTCTATAAACTTAGGCTCGTATATCGCACCTGTCGCGTGAATATTATAAGGTGCAATAATAAGACCACCCTCTCCTCTTATATCTATAAGTTTTGCGGGATCTGAAGTATCGGTTCTTCTGGCAACATAAGTCGTAAAGTTTTCAGGGTTATTGTAGTAGTAGTGCATACCCTTACCCGTTGCCACTTTACATGGTGTGTTTGGTAAATTGGTTTCTGCCCAATTGACTGCCTCTGGTGTATCGGCATCAACAACAATGAACTTGCCACATATCAGAGCTACGACAAGGTCATCACGGCCTTGAAACCATCTTGTTATTTCTTCTGTCGTCGGTTGTCGTTCTTTAAACTTTTGCCATCCGCCTAATTCTTTTGGCGGAACTTTATTATGGCGTAGTAAGGGAACAGGGCTGTAGCCACTTTCCGCATACGCAAGAGCGAGTTCCAACGCAGAATCCTGCGCGGACGCTTTGACGTTTAACACTACTCAACCGTTTCACTTGTATCTTCTTTTTCGCTATCTATAGGACCATAGATGGAAAAGAAATCTAACTTACCTTCAGTTGCCACAATAATCTTTTTGGCCTGATCCGTTGATGGCTGTCTGTTGCCATACCTCCAAGCCTTGACTGTATGTGTAGAACAATCGAATAACTTTGCAGCAGCTTCGATCCCTACAAACTCTATGTATTTACTTAAACTCACTCGTTCCACTTCACGCTCCTTATATGCTGGTTCAAGTCCCTGACTGTATAAATCCATCAGTTCTCTCTCTACCAATTGTTGTTGCCTATGGAAGTAATTAATCTTCCATTGATTCTTATTGATTTTTGCTTTGTTCATGTATACTATATGTGTAATTATGTTTTCGTGTGATTGTAACTGAAAACATTTACATTAACAACTGGAGAAAAATATGAACATTAGTATTCAGGACCGCATCAAGTCACCTAGCGATTTAGTTGAGTCGCAAGGCGCCAAACTTTTAGTGTATGGCGAAAGTGGTGCGGGTAAAACAACTCTTTGTCAAACGGCTCCTGGTAAAACATTAGTCGTTAGTATGGAGAGTGGTCTTCTCTCTATTAAGGATGCCCCTGATCTTGATGCAATCGAGGTTAAGGAAGCTTCTGAAATAGAAGAGATAGCTCAACTACTTGAGAACGGAACACTACAATACGATACCGTTTGTCTTGATAGTGTTACGGAAATGGCTGAAATCTTGCTTTCGCAAGAAAAGGCCAAAAGCAAAGATCCTAGACGTGCGTACGGAGAAGTCATCGAAGTGATGATTAAAACGATGCGTAGGTTCAGGGATTTACCTGTCCACGTTATATTCATTGCTAAACAAAGCAGAGAACGTGACGAGCAGACAGGTGCCTATCATTACCAACCGATGATGGTTGGCGCCAAACTTCCTACGCAGATACCTTACTTCTTTGATGAAGTATTGGTTCTTCGTACGTTTGACGAAGAAAATGAAGAAGGTAAGACCGTCACTACAAGATGGTTGCAAACGAGAATTGGTCAGAACTATATAGCCAAGGATCGTTCAGGTAAGTTAGACGGGTTTGAGTCACCCGATCTGGCTAGTGTAATAAACAAACTCGGATTTGCAGGAGGTGCAGCATGAGTGACTTTGAAGGATTGGATATAGACTTGGATGCCGCAGAGAGTAGCTCTGCAATTCCAGAGGGTGATTACCCTGTCGTAATATTGTCTTGCGAAAAGACAACGTCTGCGGCTGGTAACGACTACTTGAAGTTAGAAGCCGAAGTAACGGGTGATAACTACGCTGGGTGGAGGTTGAGAAAAAACTTTAACCTCTGGTATGTAAATGACGATAAACAAAAGCAAGAAGAAATCAGAGGCTACGCTAATAACGACTTTGCTCGTTTAGCAAAAGCCGTTGGTTTCAAAGAAGTTCCCAAGACTGCTTGGGAGTTTCAAAACAAAACTTTTGAAGCGAGAGTCGTCATTGTTGAAGATCAGACTGGTGAATACGGTCCAAGCAACGAAATCAAATCGTTCTTGCCGTTGAAGACTGAGTCTGCTCCAAAGGCGGTAGACTTACCACCAAGCATGGATGAATCAAACGATGCTTCTCCAGGTGAGGCAGCTCCCCTAAACAAGCCCTCACTGTAATCGTTCGGCTACGCTAGGAGTCGTTAGAGCCAAGCTCAACCTAGCACTTACAATACATATTTGGGTATCTACAATAAAAAGCTGCGGCGACAGGTGGCGTAATCCCAAGTAATGAAGAGTCGTAGATACGGGTTTTAATCAACATAAGGCGAATTACTTACTGAAGAATAAAGGGGTCAATCGACCCCTTTATTTTATTTACCGTATAAATCCCAATTCGTTTTTAAGATAGATAACCAATCGTCCACAGTCATAACGGCTATAGCTTGGTTGTCGCGTACCCAATCAGGATTGATCGCGTACAGAGGTATGCAAACTCGTATCGGTTTGCGGTTGTATTTGTAGATAAGTACGGGGATGTTATCTTCGCAACTTGCACATACTTGTCGCCACCACTCAGGCTTTACCCAATCGCCTTCTTTGTAGAACTTACACTCTATCGCGTGGTTGGGTATTTGCAGATCGCAAAGATCTCGTTGTTGATATTGATCAAGGTTGCGCTTAGTTTGAAAGTCTATACCTTCCTCTATAAAGAAGTTATTGAGTATACGTACAACGTCTCTCTCAAACTGAGCGCCTTTGTTTCTGGAATTAATCTTGGCCATCTAAATCAAGTGTAACAACATTAGGGCTGTTGTATACGGTTGGCCTTTCACCTTTCAGATGTCGCATATAAGCGTGTAGATGTTTCTCCATAGTCAGCCAAGCCACGTCCATTTGTTCGTTGGTTATCTTGAAGACTTTACTGGCGTAGGGTTGTTTCTTTTCTTGCGCGACAAAGACAAACTCTTTGACTTTGTATCCCGCGGCCTCCATACCCCTTCTGTACCAGGCGGCTTGTTCTGCGTATCCGTATTTCAATACAGATTCTTTGAACGACTCAGGACTGCAAGAATAGGTGGTCTTGTAATCAACCACGACTATCTCGTAATCTTGATGGGGGCCTTGCGGTTTACAGATGATGTCTGGTCTGCACTTACACAAGACGTCGTCTTCAAACCAATAGAAAGATGCCTCGGGTATCTTGCCGTCGCCGTCCAGATACATCTTGCCTTCTTCAATCATATAGGCATCCATTTGATTGATCGCGTGCATATCGGATTCGTTGATAACGACTAAGCCTCTGTCAATAAACTCTTGTTTCATTTCTTTATTGGCTTTCGTATACGGGGATCCAAAGATTACGCCCACATTATTATGAAAGGCTTCGTCGCCCTCCACTAGCATATAGTGAGCGGCAGTACCGAACTCCATTGCTTTGGTCGTTTCTTGTTCTACTTCAAGCGCGTGTATTTGGCTTTCACCAAACTTACGAAAGAAGCTGGAACTCTTACCCACGTCAGAGTGGTAGAGTTCGTTGGGTATATCAAAGACAACAAGCGCGTCGCCTTTCTGGGTTGGTTCATATTGTTCTAGTTCAGGTATTGCTTTCATTTTTTTCTCCATTGTTATAACCCTCTGCTACTAAAAACAAATCAATCTTTTCACTTATATCTTGTATTAAAGGTGTGCAAAGGTCTTGTCGGTATGAGGAGGGTTCTACTAATTCATGGTTTATTTTTTTAAATAAATAAGCATGCAAAGCTCCGTAAGCTACTTTTTGCAATTTTTGTTTATTTTTTTCCAATATTTCATCTACAAATTTTTCAGTTCTTTTCATTTCATCCTCCAATTAAAAAGGTATGTCATCATCCACATCCCAAGTCTTAGGTCTGTAAACTCGTTTAGTATCTTCTTCCTTTTGTCGTTTCTCAAAAGCGGCTTGCTTCTTGAACATATCTATAAAGGGTGAATCTTCTTCGTATTCTAACAGGGTGGTCTGCACCACGTTGTCGTTGTAAAAAGGTTCAGGCCAATAGCCTATATCGTTTTTGATACGCATAAGGTTTTGACTGACCGTTTCGCGTGGGTTGTATTCGGGTTTTTGTATGGCTTGCCAATACTCCTGGACCGCTTTGATTTCTGTATCGTCGCCGACAAACGTAATATCAAACTCAGTCTTGTCGTAAGGCAAGTACACAAACTTACCGTCCTTCTTCTTTAGAGGGTAGCAACGAATGGGTTTACCTATTGTCATCTTTTAAGACCTCCTTGTAAGCCAATTCAAATACGTGGGGATGATGATGCAGTATATACATCATAGCCTCAGACATTCTATTGATAGATTGTAGGTCTACAAACAGTTCATTTATATGGTCTGGTTGGACTATACCGATTTGGTCCTTTGCTTCTTCAGACAGGGTTTCGTTGATTAGATTATTTAGTTCACTCATTTTTTTCTCCAATTAATTTATACAATCATAAACAAAAAACTTGCACGCGTAAAGAAAATATATATACTATCTGTAAATTACTTAGGAGAAAGATATGGCAAAGCCAAAAATAAACGAAGAACAACTATATAACGATTTCAATCTTGAACTGTTGGATGCAATAGAAAAAGCCGAACCTTTGGGTACGCCGATGATTGCACACGCGGGGTTGAGATTGTTTACTCAAATGGCTCTTGATTGCGCGCCAAACGAAATAATAGGATTGGGTGTCGTACTTGATACGATTAGAGACGTAAAACGCGACGACGAGCTTGAGTCAGATGAGTAGTTCATACAAAGTAAAAGAATACGTAGGTTATCAAGAGATATTGGATAACGTGCGATCTATTGTTAAACGTATCGCGCCCGAGTGGGCCGCTTCATCTATCGTACAAGAGATAGACGACCTGGAGACTACGATTGACGAAACCTTGTCAGGCCGCGCGGATATGGCGGAAGAAATGTTACGGGATGATTTTGAATAGTTTCTACATCACTACCGAACATCATACGGAACCTGTCGAGTACGGTTATCAAGATGCGGTTGTACATGAAGCGAACAATTGGAAACTTTGGAAGCCGAAAGTATCGGATATAAAAGTCAGAACTAAATTAGATAAAGATGTTAAGGTTCTTGTCAGACGAGAAATACATCAAGATATATTGGAGTGTGAAAGTGACAAAAAAATTTAAACTAACTTTAAAGGACGGGTCCGTTGTAAATTATACAAAAAACAAAAATGGGGAGATACAATACTTTCCCGAGAAAGACCTGGATCCTAAAACTGCAAAAGCCAGGTGGGATGAACTATACGATAAGGTATATAAAAGAGCGGGGACACACTAGATGCAGTATAATTTAAGAACAGAATATGGGGGCAATATGAACGAAGAAGCCTTGATCGGAGAGATCGTATCGAATTTTAAAAAACTAAGTGCAGACAACAAGGAATATGTTTTGGACAGTCTGAACTTTATCAAAGAGAATCCTAACTTGGTGGTACTTAAAAATGAAGATGGTCAATAAGTACACGTGGCAAACAGTCTACGAAGTTAAACGAGGGAAGCGTTACAAGAAATACGTAAAGGTATTGACGCAACCCGACAACTCGAGAGAAGCACTACATACGGCTTCTATAAAATAATAGATATGCAGTTGCACTCTTTCTCCGTAAGAAGGTAAACAAATGGCTCGAGGTACAGTCAGCAACGAAGTACCTCACCCTTATTAATATGTTAAAAGCAGACGGTTTCGACAAAGCAATTATAGGACAGACCTACGATATGGTCGTATCGGAAGAACGTCTGATCTATTCGGTTGAGAAGTGTGTTGAGATCTTGGTAGAACGAGACGGTATGACGAGCGAAGAAGCAATCGAGTACCTAGATTTTAACGTACTTTGCGCGTATATCGGCAAAGATCAACCTGTCTTCCTTTCGGAAGCCTACGACGAAATAGAATAATCGGCTATACTGTCGGTATGACAGATTTAAAATTAGTAAACTTAAACAACTACAGACGTAATCCCAGTCATATCGAAGGAAAAGAACGCCTAGACGCGTTGTTCGAGGATTTTGTCCGCAGAGGCGCGGATCCCGAAATGGTCGCAGAGATGATATTCGCGTATGGCGTATGTGAAGTCATTAATTACGCATCTAAGCCCGAAAACGGCCTTGATTCGATTGCGCGGTTACTGTCGGAGAGTTTCGGCCTGGATATCGAGCGTAATCAGTATTTTGACCCCGAAATAACGGGTTTTGTCAAAGATGACGATTAGCGTGACAAAACTATTGGCCTTGAAACGTAGCTGTCAGGCACTTTAGGCGTTTTGTCAGTTTTGTCAGGGTATGGGGCTTTGTCTAAAAGTGTGGATACAAAATGTAGAGAATGTAAAGGGAGGGTAAGAGAAAGTATGACAAAAGTACTATATATAGTAGTAATATATATATTAGAAAATAAATATACCTTATAAATACAGGGTTTCGGAGGATTTATAGTTTTGTCAGGATAAGTGTGACAAAACTCTGACAAAACACAATTAAGTATGACAAAACTAAAACCACATATCAGAGAGAACTTAGAGCCAGAATACGTCGATTTGTTAGAATCGGAACTCGTTGTTAAGATATGCAAAGAATTTCCAGGAGCAAGAGTAATATGCCTGCAAAAGATTTAAGAATAAGACAAAGTGTTACTATAGATAAAACCTTAGAAGAGGATGTCGAAGATATGCCTTTTGAGTACATGGACCCGAATGAGAAGCAACTGACTAAGAGACAACGATTGTTAGTCTGGAACGCAGTCAACGATCCTCAATTATCGTTTGCAGAGGCCGCTAAGAAGGCGGGATATAAGAATCCTGTCGTTATCGGTAGGTATATGCGAGAAGGCAATAAGTATTCTCACGTACGTCGGGAGTATGAACGATTGATGTCGGAGGCTAAGAAAAAGTTTGAGCTAACGCATGAACGAGCAGTCGAGGACTTGTATAAGTTAAGGGATGACGCTTGGGGTCGGGGTGCATTTAACGCGGCCATACAAGCTCAAGGACTGTTGCTTAAAGTCGGGGGACTTATCGTTGATCGTCGGGAAGTATTGCACGGTAAAATAGATCAGATGAGTCGGGAAGAGGTTGAGCGTAGACTCCAGGACTTACTAGGATCTAAGACAGGTATTACGATTGAGAACAAGTCGGATACTAAGGCCATAGAAAGTAAGTAGTCGGGAGTCATTAGGTTTTATTCTTCATAATTGATTTATAAATACTTCCTTCTTCGGAAAGGTAGATTGTTTGTTCGGTATCTTTATTTCCGCAAAAAGGACACTTTCTAATAAACTGTTCACCTTCAAAATAGTGATTATTACACTTCAAACATTCAACGATTTGCATTAGCTTTTCTCCTCAATAACTTTGTAACACTTTGCATATCCTGTTGTATTAACTTCTCTTATACCTTCGTCGTTGATGTATGTAGGGTAGAAAACAAGTCGGCACTCGTTTGTTATATCGTCCCTGTATAAGTTCATATCCCATACTTCTCCTTCTTCGGTATCTACAGATGTCCAATTATCATCTTGCCAATCAAATACAGTACATTCTTTCATTGTCTTTTCTTCTCTGAGTACCTTCCACGTTTTAGTCATTAGCTTTTCTCCTTAAGTTCATTTCTAGCTTTAGCGGACTCAACTATTCTGTTCCACCTGTTGCCTTTCTTACGTTTGTTAACCAATCCATTAGCCTCTTCGGGGCAATTCTTGCGCCACGCTTTATCTAGTTCTTTAAGATTCATTGTTGATCTCCTTTTTATTTAAAACATTTAACGGGTCGTTTGTAAGAATAAAATCCATAGCCTTTTGAGTATCCTTAATAGACTGTAATTCTTTATATTTCTTTTCATTTATTTTCATTGTTATCTCCTAATCTATTTTTAATTTGTTCGAATATCTCCTCTTCGGCTTTTATTTCCTCAAGAGTAGATAGTTTGAGTTCGTTTGACTCTTGTACTTTAATTAGTCGGGTAAGATACCACTCAGCTTTCTTTAAATCTTCAATACCGCCTTTATCCTTGTATCGGGTAACGTACTTGATGATATTGCCCTCTAAGTAGTTCATAGAATGAGAAACAATATAATCAGTCGTTTCTATTCCTTTGCGGTAATAAGGTGGATTGATCTTATCGCTCATTGTCGGACTCCTCTGTTTCGGATTCAATTAATTCTATATCCTCAACATTAACCTTTAAACCAGTCTCTTCTAGCTCTCCCATTTGATGAGAAATGATCTCGTAATCAAAGTCATATTCTTTGTCTAAAAATTTCTTTTCAGCTTCTTCCATAGAATCAGCTTCGCACTCTACTGTTTGCTCTTCCCATATTGATTCAAGAACATATTTTTTTGCTTTATATCTAGCCATTGTTGGACTCCTTTAATATGCGTATTTCTTCTCTGTAATCTCTATCTTGTAGTTCACAGATTTGTTTGAAAGTTTTGGCTTTAGACATACATTTAAGATCAAGTCTCATATCTTCAATACATTCACTCATAGAATCGTAAAAGAGCATTTCATATATTGCTTTAGATCGTTCTTCTATACGTTCCCTTAGTTTTTGTTTAGTTAGCATTGTCGGACTCCTTTAATTGCCATTCTCCACACCAACCACAACTATAATCAAATCCTTGTTTGTACCATTTAGTAGGAAGTGCTTGATAGGTTAGTTCACCTGTTTTGTTGCATTTAATACATTTATCCATTGTCGTACTCCACAATATCTTTAATATGCGTTTGATCTATATGAAATAAATCTCCACAAGTGGCGTTGTATTCCTTAACAAGCTCTCTAACAAATTCTTCTTTGTTATTGGCTTGTCGGACTGGATTAACTGTTCCAAGTTCAATAATACATTCAAATGTTTTCATTGGTTTTGCTCCTTAATAAAAAATCCGCTTAAGATATCTTCAACTTCACTTACGATATCGCAAAATTCATCTTGTTTTTCTTCGGTATATCTTTCGTCTCCGTTCTCGTCTGTTTCTGTTAGAGGGTCTAAAGATGAATACTGCAAAACATAATGTGAAAGAGTCGCATACAGTTCTACCCAAGTTTCAGAGGGTATCGTTATTTTGTCCTGTTGTTCCCATTTAAGAGCATTGTCGGAAAACTCCATTATCTTATTGGTTACTTCTTGATAGTTATGTTCTTCTAAGAGTTCAGCTTTGAGCATGGTGTCTCCAAATGCTATCTCAAAAATATCATCAATAAACTTATCTCTTTTTTCTAGGTTATGTTCGTTTTCGTCGTTTACGTCCCACATTAGTTTTTCTCCTAGTTTTCGTGTATTTGGTCTAGTTCTACAGAATTAATATGTTTACTAATCCAATTATCAAAACCTATTTTTTGTATTTCTTGATATTGTTCTTCGTCAATAATGATACTGCCTAAATCAACTGTATAAGTCTTTTCCTCCCATATAACATCTTCAAGGGTAAAATCCACTATCTCTGAATCTTCTAAGTCGGTATCAAAAGACATACCAATTATTGATTCTTCGTCTTTAATTTCGTCCATTTCAATAGTAAAAGAGAACGTAACGTCAAAATCATATAATCCTTTGTATTTGCCTTCGTTTGATTCAAAATCCCAACTGTTAAATAAGTCGGCAAAGTAATCATTACCTAACCATAGGTATGAATAGCTATCTCCATTTTTTAATTCAGCATGTATTAATTTGGTAGTTTGTATTTTGTTAGTCATTAGTTTTGCTCCTTAGTCGGGTTATTAGTCGGGGGGTTAGTCGGGTTATAGTCGGGGTTAATATGTATAGAAAAATCAAAGTATTGCATGAGTTGATACAGTAGATCTAATTCTGCTTCTTGTTTGGTATTGGCGACAGACTGAAAAATCAGTCTATCGCCTTTTATAATTTTGGCTTGTATCATTGGCTTAGTTCCTTATCTTTTATAAAGTCAGTCATTATTTCTTTACCTCTTCTAATGACATATTTGAAAGTTATTCTTTTATTCTCATAACTGGAACAACTTTTTAAACCATAAACCCAACCCGCATTTGCTTCTGTTTTAACTGTTGTATTGTCATCAAAAGTAAAAATGTATCTAGGGTTTCCATTGATTGAATTTTTACCTCTTACACACTCTATACAGTCTCTGATTGCTATTTGTTTGTTATTCATATTTACCCCGCTAACCTTTCTTTGATTGAATCTCTATCTTCATACCAATGATAGAAAGATTCATCTATTACTTTAAATACTCGGTAATCTGTATAACCGCCGCGAACATCTGCCCCATTATGAATAGATAAGAGAATCAGATCATCTACGTACCTTTTACCCTCTACAAATAGAATGACTTGCGAGAGGTCGCAATCTTCATTACAGGAATTGGTAAAGGTTGTATTGTAAGCGTAGAATTCAGACAGATAGTCTTCAGCGTCGCAAAGGTTATTTTCTCTTTCCTCTTCAGCTATCCACCTATTGAAATCTTCGGTTCTAGTTTCTTGATATTCTAAGGTTCTAGTTAAATGGTGAAATACAGATAATTCCCTATAAGGATAATCTGTATCTTCATCTTCTATAATTTCGTATGGCTCAGATTCAAAATCGGAAAGTGTCTTTTTTTGGTTCTGTTGCCAGTGGCGACCATTGTCGCCGCCACTATCTAGGAAATGCTCGCCTGTTGATTCAGTCAGCATTTCATATATTGCTTTTTTAGTTTCATTCATTGGGCTATTCCTCCGTATATCCGTGAAACCAATCCTCTCCGCGTGTGTCTTCGCGTTGGCAATGTTCTTGAGCCTCTTCTAAGGTTAAACCCCTTTTAATTGCTCTTTGGCTTCGCGTAGGGAAACCGCTTGAATCTTTAACAAATTTAATAATTTTATATGTTGTTTCGCTCATTACTTACCCCTTATATTAGATTTTCATTCGCATAATTAGTCAGAATACTAACTACTTCGCTTGTTGGTTTCATTGAGTTTTTGATAACTAAATCTCTGAAAGATTCATCTTCGCAACATACATCAAAAGAGGCGAAAGTTTCACCTTCAAAAATACTGGCGATTAAATCCAGTTTATCGTTTTTGGCTTTTATACCCATTGTTTTATTCTCCGTATTAGTTAAACAATAGGCTTATTCTATATTATTTTCTACTATCTGTATACTTTTAATAGGTGCGGATATGTAACTAATAAATTAATAGATATTCTTTTAATAGGGAGTTGCACGGGTAGAAATAACATTTTCTTTGTCTCTTTTCTTTTCCTATCTCTAGCAAATAGAAACCGACAGACGAAAGCGGGGCGGGTGTCGGGTGTCGGGTTTCGTATAGAGTCGCGATCTGCTCGGGTGTCGGGTGTCGGGCTAGACTATAGACAAATGACGTCGGGCGTCGGGTTGTCGGGTTAGACCTTAGACTCTAGACGCTAGATTGTAGGTTGTAGTTATAGACCTATAGACAATAGACAGTCAGACCAAGATAAGACTTCCTCCTGGGCGATCTACGAGGCGATCTACGAGAGTCTATTTATTACAAGAAGTAATTAAATAAAATCTACCATTTGTATAAGACCTGATCTATAATACGTATCAAGGGGGAGCGAGGTGCGACCCTATAATTACGGAGAAAAAATATGGAACAAAACCATTTAGAAAAATACGACCACTTAGTAAGCGGTCTTTACAGAGAGTTCGGAGAATATGAAGGGCGACCTTACGTAGCCGATAGAAAACCACACGCTCTTTTCAGAGCGCATTTGCTAGAACTTCAAGTGTCTGATACTAGAGTCAAAAGTATCGCCGAAGCTTTTGGCGATCTTTGGGATGCTCTTTGCAAACTAGACTATCGCAACCTACAAATAGTTTGCCGAGAGTTTGAAGGACTCGCTACGCTCTGCAAACAGTATGGTGAGATTGAAGGAATGAGATCAGACTTTACCAATAGCAAGGGGGAGGAATACAAATGACAACAATAGAATACAAAATAACCTTTGAGTTATTGAGCAACCGACAAGAAGGTTGCGAGCCTCAAAGTACAAAGGTGGGCGACTTGTTAGAAACAAGTGTATCTTCCGCTCTTTGTAATCTTATAGACCAAGGTAAAACTTGGGAAAGAACCGACGGAGTATTTACTGACGAGGAGAGGGACAAGTGCCTTGCTATCGTCAAGAAATATATTGGCAAGTTTGATTTAGAAGTAACGGAGGTTAGCAAATGAATGAAATAATTTACTTTATTATGAAGAACCACACCTATAAAGGCAGATACGTTTACTGTAGCGCTTTTGAAGGTAGAGGATTCGGTAGCGGATTATCCACTTTTGATTATCTTTACCTGCCTAAGACTGCTAGTTCTAATTTGAAAGAATCAGCCGAAATCGTTAGATATATGAACGAAGATATAGAAAACATATCTGCTAAAAGGTTATTTGAAATAATGACTTCAGCTAGGGATGCCCACTGGGGCGCTGAGAGTTTTAGATTTGACGATAATCAATTGGCAGAGGTTCTTTCTTACAACTACCCCGAATGGGCAGACGAGTTCAAACAACTCGCCGAAGAATCGGAGGTGGCTTGATGAAACCTTTACTAGTAGAAATCTTAGAGTCCATTCTCAGGACTGACGAAAAGCTTGCCTATACTATTGAGTGCGACGAAGAAGTGTTGGTTCATCCAACTAGAGATACTTCTCTTGCTTGCAATCAAAAAGAAGGCGATAAGTACGAAGGGGTAGACGCAGTTGATGAAGCAAGGATAGAAATATGGGAAAACCAAAATGATGAATATATCGGCTTCATCTATTGGACGAACTTTAACGACGGAGCAGAGAGGATTGTTGACTATAGCGTCGTCCTAGATGAGAAGTATGGGTTGCAAAAAACCTACGAGGATTGGGAAAAGAAATACGAGTTACTATAAGAACTCCGTAAGAGTGAAGGGCAAGCTTGGAGGACTTGCCCTTTTTTTTGCCTGAAATATGGAGAGGGGGGTCTAAAATAGCAAAAGAGGGGTACATATATCGGGGTAGGGGAGTGCAAATACAGATAAAAACACCCAAATATATGCAAAAACAGGCAGAAATAGACGTAAATCGGGAGATATTTGGGTATATATACAGATATATAGCGGTAAATCGGGATATAGATCGGGATATGGGACTCTATTGGAGTCGGAAAATCGGGTCTGCGACGCGGAAAGTAGAACTTCGTACCCCTAAGTTTATAAGTAGTATAGACAGTAGACTATAGACAATAATATGAATACTTAATCAAACATATCTCAACCACCCTATTTTTTCCTTGTTAAAAACTATCTTTTCCCTATATAATTTTTGCAAATAGTTGCAGGTAGATGAGCTTTGTTCACGCTTTCTCCAGAAATGTAATTTTTGACTGCCTGCAACGCTTAATAAATATGGGAGTTGTATGGCTATAAATCCTGATGATATGAAAATAGGACTCAGTTACGGCGGCAGGGACGAAGGCGGCAACTATACCGTACGTAACGGTAAAAAAACATATATACCCGACGATGTCTTCTTGCGTCCACCTAGACGTCCTCAAGATCCAACCAGCGGCGGCAGATTTGTAAACGATTATTCATTCTTGAATTTACCCGAGCTTGGATCCGCTGTACGTAGTCCTATAGAAACAGCGCAAGAATCCTTACCACCCAGCGTATTACAACAAATAGATTTTTCTGCCCCCCAGGAATTACCTGAAGCAGACTTACTTACAAGAGGACCCACCCCCCAAATTATACCAACAAGACCTCAAGGAATCCTAGGCACCCAAAATTTTCGCAATATTTTACAAACGGCGGTAGGTAACGCCGAAGCTGAAATACAAATGCTTCGAGAAGCTAAGATCAACCTTACTAATCAATACGAACAGGCCGTCGCGCAGCAAGATGCACTTACAGCCCAAGCCGCAGAAGATCAGTTGGCCGCTGTCAACGCCAAGGAACAAGAACTCCTGACAGAGCGAGCCAATATCATCCAAGAGCTTGAAGACAAGTTCGGCGTAGAACGTGAAGGCTTACAAACGAATATAGCTAATCTAGAAGGTACCGTTACAGATTTACAGGCTAATATAGACGCACTTACTCAAGAGAGAGATGCAGCTATTGCAGAACAAGACGTAATCAGATCTACTGCTGCGGAACAACAAGCCAAAGCTCTAGCGGATCAGAAAGCTGACCTACAAGGACAAATAGATACTTTGAGTGCATCTCAACCAACAACAGGAACTACAGGCGTACAAACAGCGCCTACCCCAGATGAATATTTATCAAGTATAGATACTTATAATCCTAACTATATGGGATTCGAAGATGAAAGAGCGATTGGCAGACAGAATGAAGCAGCAGTAGCGCCGCCTCCAGTACAACAACAAGCGTTTCCAGTAACAGGACAAGATTTAGGAATCCGAGCGCAAAGAGAACTACCTGTAACCAACCCTAACATACCTACGGATATAGTCAGTCAGTTGCAGAATATGAACATACAACAACCCAATCTTAATTTTAACAACCTCCGCCTCGGTATGGCTGGTGGTGGCGATATCAATAAGATTGAGATATTATTAAAACGATTAGGATAGGAGAAGAATATGAGTAAAGGTATAGAGTCTTTAAGAGATGAAATGCTGAATACCAAATCAGGATTTTTTGAATTTGAAGAACCCTTTAATACTAGGAATATTTCTGATACAGACATGTTAATTGCAAACCAAGCCGCCAGAGAAAGTATCAGCCCCGCCGAGCAGCGTATGATGATGATACAAAAGACAGCAGCCGATATGGGCAGAACCATTTCCGATAGAGATGCCCAGCTTTTCGGTATGGGTGAAATCAGCTTTGAAGAAGCGATGAGTAGAGCCAGACCTAGTATGGATAGAGTCTCTGGTGAAAGAAACCTGATGCAACAAGAACAAATGTTTTTTCCTGAAAAAAAATCTTTTAGAGATTCTCAACAAGCTTTCAAAGGTACGCCTTTAGGTGACGCTCTTTCTTATGTACCTGACTTGATGCAGGTTGCTGATTATATGGGCTTAAAAAACTTCGCCGAAGGTGGCGCAGTCGAAAGCGAAATCGACAAAGGCTTACAAGAACTTCAAGAGGTAGCTCCAGATGCGATGGTCATACAACAAGTGATGACAATGGTGATGGAGATGATTCAGTCTGGCGCTAGTGAAGAACAAATCGTTGCCGCCTTGAAAGAGATGGGACTCGACGATGAAGACATTCAGCAAGTGATGATGATGATCGCTGAAGAAATGGCAGGCCAAGAATCTATCGACGGACAACTAGCGCAGATGATGTAAGATGGCTGAACTACCCGACGTAGGTTCAATCCAACCCCTAACTGAAGCTGAGAAGCGTAAAGCTTTTGGTACCCCTTTGACCCGCGCTTTGAAAATGGATCCGATCAGTTTGGAACGTAGCCCCGTCAAACGTGGTATTGCTTCGATTGGCTCCAATATACTGGATATGTTGCCTGGCTTTTCTTTGCAAAAAGGTATACAAGAAGGCGATCCTGTTCAGATGGGTATGGGTATAACCGATCTGATACCAGGTGCAGCGTTACTAAAAGTTGGCAGTAAAGCCGTTACCGACCTAGCGAATAAACTGGCACGTATGACGCCAGAAGAAATAGCTGCGGTCAAACAACAATACAACCCAGTATTTAGAAATATATACGAACAACAAGAACGTATTATCAACGCGGCTGGCGCTACCAACGCCGACAAAGCCGCCGCCCGCGAAGTTCAGCGTAAGATCAACGCCAACTATTCAATTATGTTTGATAACGCGGGTAAGAAGTTTGACGGATGAATCTATCCAATTTAACCGAGACAGAGCTGAAAGAAGCTCTGATGTTAAAAGAGAAGCTAGACGGCTTTCAAATACAAGACGAGTGCCAAAGTAGTTTTATCAACTACGTTGAACACATCTGGCCTGAGTTTATCTGCGGGCGCCACCATAAAATATTCGCTGAAAAGCTCCAAGAAGTTGCCGAAGGCAAGTGCCGACGTTTGATCGTGAATATGCCACCCAGACATACTAAGTCTGAGTTCGCATCCACTTTCTTTCCGTCCTATATTATGGGACTCCAGCCCAAGATGAAGATTATGCAGACAACGCATACAGGGGAACTGGCTGTACGATTTGGTCGTAAAGTTCGTAACTTGATGGATCAAGACGATTACAAAAAAATATTTCCTGAAGTCAAACTGCAAGCCGATAACAAATCTGCGGGACGTTGGGAAACCAATAAAGGTGGCGAATACTTCGCCGCAGGTGTAGGTGGAGCGGTAACGGGACGTGGTGCGGATTTATTGATTATTGACGATCCACATTCTGAGCAAGACGCGCTCAGTCCGACAGCGCTGGAGTCAGCGTATGAATGGTATACGTCTGGTCCGAGACAGCGTTTACAACCCAACGGATCAATTGTTATTGTAATGACACGCTGGAGTTCTATTGATTTGACGGCTAAGTTATTGGAAGCGCAAAAAGAACCCCTTGCTGATCAATGGGAAGTGATCGAGTTTCCAGCCATATTCCCTGAAACCGACAAACCGCTCTGGCCTGAGTTCTGGCCTGAAGACGAATTATTGAAAGTAAAGGCATCTTTGCCTGGTATGAAATGGAACGCTCAGTGGATGCAGAACCCGACAGCGGAAGAGGGTTCAATTATCAAACGTGAATGGTGGCAACCTTGGGAATACGACAGCTTGCCCAACGTGCAATACATCATGCAAAGCTACGATACCGCTTTTTCAAAAAAAGAATCGGCTGACTTTTCTGCTATATCTACGTGGGGTGTATTTAGACCGACAGATGACGCACCCGATTCTATTATTCTTTTGGATTGCCAAAAAGGCCGCTGGGACTTTCCCGAACTCAAAGAGATAGCCCATCGTGAATACAGTTATTGGGAGACAGATATGGTGTTGATTGAAGCCAAAGCTTCAGGTACACCTTTGACTCAGGAGCTAAGACGTATGGGCATACCCGTAGTCAATTACTCGCCGACCAGAGGCCACGATAAGACCACTCGTATGCACTCAGTCGCTCCTGTTTTTGAAGCGGGTATGGTATACGCACCCAAGCGTATGTTTGCTGAAGAAATGATTGAAGAATGTGCGTCCTTCCCTTTTGGTAAAAACGACGACTTATGTGATACTATGACGCAAGCTATCATGCGATTCAGAGAAGGTGGCTTTTTGAATTTAGCTACTGACTACGATGACGATGATATGGGAGTAAGACAGAGGATTTATTATTAATGGCTGTCGAAAATCAAGCAAAGAATGATCGTTTTGATATCAACAAAAAGTTTTTAAAAAATTTTCATCAAAATGTTTTATCAAAAGGTAAGTCAGGAAAAGAGGGTGAAAAAGTAGTAACAATGAAAATAGCTTCGATTGGTCTGGCTCCAGACAAACACTATTTATTGCCTAGATTTGATCCTGAAACTGGAGAGGTTATTACCGACAATGAAAAGCTCTTAGAAAAATACATGCCTTTTATAGAATCAGGACGTATAAAAAGCTATAGTAGTCCTAAAGAAGCTGAGAAGGATAGAAAAATTATGTATCCTCAGATAATAGGTAGAGAATAATGGCAATAGAAAGAATGACACCCGATCCAGCAAACCAAATGCCTGAAGAGGTGGATATGACGACTACGCAATCTGGCGATGGTTTAGAAGACGATATTATTGAGGTATTGGAAGGCTTACAAGAAGCCGATGTAGAAATACAAGAAGACGGTTCTGCGTTACTTGGACCCGCACCTGAAATGCAAATGACATCTGAGTTTGGTGAGAACTTAGCCGAGATGTTATCGTCCAGCGAGCTGGGTCGTATTTATATAGACTTGGTAGGCAGTATTGAAGATGATCGTTCTTCAAGAGAAGACTGGGAAAAAACTTATACCGACGGTTTGAAATACTTAGGTATGCGTTTTGACGAAACCCGATCAGAACCTTTTGAGGGAGCAAGCGGCGTTATTCATCCGTTATTGGGAGAAGCCGTAACTCAGTTTCAAGCGCAGGCTTACAAAGAATTATTACCCGCTGGTGGTCCAGTTAAAACGCAAGTCGTAGGTGCTTACGACTCTACAATAGAAGAACAAGCGCAACGTGTGCGCGAGTTTATGAATTACCAAATCGTACACGTAATGGAAGAGTACGATGAAGATTTAGACCAAATGTTGTTTTATCTGCCGTTGGCTGGATCTGCGTTCAAAAAAGTTTACTACGACGAAAACCTACAAAGACCCGTATCTAAGTTTATAGCACCCGAAGATTTGATCGTACCTTACTATACGACTGACTTAGAATCTTGCCCACGTATAACGCATTTGATCAAGATGCCTGAAAACGACGTCAAAAAGCTACAAGCAATTGGTTTTTACAAACGTACAGAATTAGAGCCTGGTGATGGATCTGACAATTATTCCTCTTTGGATACGGAGAAAGAAAAGTTGGAAGGTATCGAACCCACGTCTGAAACTGACGAGGTGTGTGTGCTTTACGAAGTTCACTGTAATT
>Ga0255773_10000609_pt1 | contig 37857 bp, 27 predicted proteins | sample 011ome_17_FD_179971 | JGI IMG/M metagenome (GOLD analysis project Ga0255773, IMG submission 179971) | Coastal salt marsh microbial communities from the Groves Creek Marsh, Skidaway Island, Georgia - 011502XT metaG (version 2) | ecosystem: Environmental > Aquatic > Marine > Intertidal zone >... | reverse complement strand
TAATTTTCTTAAAGAACACCCGAATACAGACTTTTCTTTAATGCTTTTAGACGGTCTTACATCACAACCAAAATTTGACACCAAATCTGCTAAAGAAGTATTGGCGCTGATGAATGATGAGCTGCTCAATAAATCTACAAACATCCTTACGGTTCAAAACATTCAAAGTAAAATTAACCAAACAACAACCAACAAAAAATTAGGTATTGGTGATATCGCTCCAGATTTTACAGCACCAAACCCCGATGGAACTGCGCTTACCATGAGCAAAATTAAAGGTAAAGTCACCATTATTGACTTTTGGGCATCATGGTGCAAACCTTGCCGTGTAGAAAATCCTACCTATGTACGACTCTATGAAAAATACCACAACAAAGGCTTAGAGATCATTAGTTTTTCTTTGGATAGAGAAAACCAAAAGCAACGTTGGGTTGATGCGATTGCAAAAGATAAATTGACATGGTATAATGTTTCAAACTTAAAATTTTGGAATGATCCTGTGGCTAAGTTATACAATGTGTCGTCAATTCCTGCCGCATTTATTATAGATGAAGAAGGCGTTATTATAGCAGAACGTTTACGTGGAAGTGCGTTGGAACGAAAAATTGCAGAGCTACTCGATTAATCTTACAGCTTGTTTTTCCATTTTAAAAACAATAAAAGCCCTATTGGTGCCGCTAACAAGGCCACCATCCAAAAATGATATTCAAAAATCCATGGGGCCAAAAACAAGGTCATAAAATACCCCCCTACTGCACCACCAAAATGTGCATCATGGCCAATGTTTCCAAGTTTGGTTTTCATACCATATATCGAAAATAACAAATACCCCACTCCAACAACATAAGATGGTATTGGAACAGGGATAAAATATATAAACATATGCATATCAGGTCGTAATAAAATGGCCGAATAGACAATCCCTGTGACCGCTCCACTCGCCCCAACAGCACTATAAAAAGGTTCGTTTTTGTGAAAATAAAACGACAAAAGATTTCCTGCAAGTAAGCTAAAAAGATAGACCAAATAAAAATTAAGCGTTCCCAATTGATAAATCACAATATTAGCAAAAAGATACAACGAAATCATGTTGAACATAAAATGCTGCCAATTGACATGCAAAAACCCAGAACTTATCATGCGTATTTTTTCGCCACGTTGTAATGCTCCTATGTTAAATTTGTACTGCTCAAAAAAGGAATAGTCTTTAAAACCACGCATGGAAAACAGAAGATTAGCTATAATTACAACAAGGGTGTGGATGTTCATGGGTTAAAATTATTAAATCGCATAAATTAAATTATCTTTGTAGTGTAAATTTAAGACTAATTTATGCAATTATTAGCCTTTGTGCTCATCTATCCTTTTCTTTGGTTGGTATCCATTTTGCCATTTCGTTTGCTCTATGCCGTATCTGATATGCTGTTTTTTTTGTTGTATCATGTTGTGGGTTACCGAAAAAAAACGGTTGAAGACAATTTAAAACTTGTTTTTCCAGAAAAATCCGAAGCTGAACGTAAACAAATCACAAAGGAATTTTTCCATCACTTATGTGATATGATTTTGGAAGCCATCAAATCCATGAACATTAGTGTTGAGGACATGAGAGCGCGATACAAGTTTACCAATATTGAAGTGATTAAAGCATTTGAAAAGCAAAATAAAAGTATTGTTTTGATGTGCGCCCATTATGGCAGTTGGGAATGGATTTTTATCATACAGACCTATGTCAAATTTCGAGGATATGCCATCTATAAACGTTTGAATAACAAATACTTTGATAAACTTGTTCGAGATATTAGAGCGCGTTATAACAGCTATTTAGTTACTACAAAAGAAACCATTCCAACACTAACAGAAAACATGAAAAACGGTATTCTAACAATGAATGGTTTTGTTTCGGATCAGACGCCAAAAAAGGAAAAAGCATATCATTGGAATACATTTATGGGGATTGAAGTTCCTATTCATACCGGTGCAGAAATGCTGGCCAAAAAATTAGATATGCCTGTCATTTTCTTCTCTGTTAAACGTGTTAAAAGAGGGTTTTATGAAACTACGTTTCAAACCCTAGCAGAACACCCCAATGAGTTTAAGGATTATGAGATTACAGATCAGTTCTTAAAACTTGTAGAAAACCAAATTCACGAAGCCCCACAATACTATTTGTGGACCCATAAGCGTTGGAAACACCGTAAAGTTTAGACGCTTATTTAGGTGTTCTTAGAATTTTTTCAAGTTGTCGCCCTTTGGCCAATTCATCAATAAGTTTTTCTAGTTGGCGACAGCGTTTATAGACGTCAAACTCCTCCGCGATGTCTTCAATGCGATAGCCACAAACAACGCCTTTAATCAAATGCGCATTGGGGTTAATTTTTGCCTTTTGAAAAAACGTTTTATAGGTCACTTTTTTATCAATAAGTGTTTGAAGCGTTCCCTCATCAAAACCAGTAAAGCATTCTAAAACATGATAAAATTCTTCTTTAGTTCTACCGTTTTTTTCTAATCTATTGAGATATAAAGGATAGATGGACGCAAAGACCATTTGGGCCACTTTTTCGTTTTTTTCTGGGGTTACTTGCATGTTATTGAAGTTCTTTGAGTTCAGAAATAAAGCGGTCGGCCAATGCATCGGCTTGTTGTTGCGAAGGCGCTTCTGTATAAATTCTAATGATGGGTTCTGTGTTGCTTTTTCTTAAATGCACCCAAGAGTCTGCAAAATCAATTTTAACCCCGTCAAGAGTAGTTAAAGGTTCGTTTGCATATTTATTTTCTATCAATTGTAATAGTCCATCAACATCAATAGTGGGGTTTAAATCAATTTTCTTTTTACTCATAAAGTACAAAGGATAGGTGTTTTTAAGAGTGCTTACGGAAATTTGTTTTTCGGCCAATAAACTTAAAAACAAGGCAATTCCCACCAAAGCATCACGCCCATAATGGGCTTCAGGCAAAATAACACCGCCGTTGCCTTCTCCACCAATAACGGCCTTATTGGCTTTCATGGCATTGACCACATTAACTTCCCCTACTGCACTGGCGGTATAGGTTCCGCCGTGTTTTTCGGTAACATCTCTAAGGGCGCGTGTAGAGCTCAAATTACTTACTGTATTGCCTTTGTTCTGGCTTAAAACATAATCGGCACAGGCAACTAAGGTATATTCTTCGCCAAACAATTCCCCTTTTTCGTCCATAAACGCCAAACGGTCAACATCGGGGTCCACAGCAATTCCAAAATCTGCTCCGGTTTGTACTACTTTTTCAGATAAATCTGTCAAATGTGCCTTAAGTGGTTCTGGATTATGAGGAAAATGTCCATTGGGCGTACAATGCAATTTAATGGGTTCTACGCCCAAACGTTCAAGCAATAACGGTACAGCAATCCCTCCCGTAGAATTGACACCGTCTACAACGACTTTAAATTTACACGATTTAATGGCTTTTACATCGACATAATCAAGTTCTAAAACTTCATCGATATGTAAATCAAAATAGGCGTCATTTACTGTAATTTTTCCCAAATCATCAACTTCTGCAAAGATCACTTCCTCGCTTTCCGCCAAATCCAATAACCGTTGGCTATGGGTTGCATTTAAAAATTCACCATTACTATCAAGCAATTTTAAAGCATTCCATTGTTTTGGGTTATGGCTTGCCGTTAAAATAAGTCCACCATCGGCGTGTTCCATTGGTACTGCAACTTCTACGGTTGGCGTTGTAGAAAGTCCCAAATTTACCACGTCTATACCCATTCCAACTAGGGTGTTCATCACTAAACTTTGAATCATTTCACCAGAAATTCGAGCATCTCTACCAATAACCACTCTATAATTGGTTTTTTTGCGTTGCTCCTTAATCCACATGCCATAGGCCGCAGCAAATTTAACCGCATCTATAGGCGTTAAATTATCAGAAACAGCACCGCCAATTGTACCACGAATTCCAGAAATTGATTTGATTAAAGTCATTTTAAAAAGTTTTTACAAATATAGGATTTCAATTCTAGTTTTATAAAATAGTATTCATAATTTTGACCCCATGAACTACCTCGCACATCTCTATCTTTCAGGAAAAAATGAAGACGTTTTAATCGGCAATTTTATCGCTGATAGTGTTAAAGGTTCAAAATATAAAGACTATTCTACAGACATTCAACGTGGAATAGTGTTGCATCGCCAAATTGATACCCACACCGATGCACACCCCAATTTTAGAACAAGTACAAAACGATTACATAAAAATTACGGACATTATTCGGGCGTGATTGTCGATATCTTTTTTGATCATTTTTTGGCTAAAAATTGGAAGCATTACTCCTCAATTTCCTTGGCCGACTATGCTCAAGAATGTTATGCCATTTTAAATAAAAATATCCAAATGATGCCTGAAAAAGCCCAATATATTTTGCCCTATATGACCAAAGGCAATTGGCTGTTGAGTTATGCCTCTATTGAGGGGGTTTCTAGCGTCTTATCCGGAATGAATAGACGTACCAATGGACGTTCTGGAATGGATAAAGCAACCTTTGAGCTCCAACAGTATTATTCAGAATTTGAAGCTGATTTTAAAATTGTCTTTAAAGATTTAAAACAGATAAGTGCTACTTTTCTTAATCAACATTAGCTGATGTAGTTCCAAATGTTTTTATACTTGCCCATTTGAACATAAGTGGTATGGATGGGTAAATGTTTGGGTAGACTGAGTTTTGGATCTTCTTTAAGTATGTTTTTGGCCCAAGTTCGTGCTAACGATAATAGTTCTTTATCTTGAACAATATTAGCGATTTTTAACTGCAACACCCCACTTTGTTGTGTTCCCATGATATCACCAGGTCCTCTTAGTTTTAAATCAACTTCGGCAATCTCAAAGCCATCAGAGGAGCGTACCATCGTTTCCATTCGGGTTTTGCTGTCATTTCCGAGTTTATGGCTCGTCATTAAAATACAATAACTTTGATCCGCTCCTCGCCCAACGCGTCCTCGTAATTGATGCAATTGAGACAACCCAAAACGCTCGGCACTTTCAATAATCATCACAGAGGCATTTGGAACATTTACACCAACTTCAATAACTGTTGTAGCCACCATAATTTGTGTTTCGCCTTTCAAAAAACGTTGCATTTCAAAATCCTTGTCTGCAGGTTTCATTTGACCATGAACAATCGAAATTTGATAATTTGGCAAAGGAAATTCTCTAGCAATGCTTTCATAACCGTCCATCAAATCTTTAAAATCTAATTTTTGACTTTCATTAATAAGCGGATATACAATGTAAATTTGACGCCCTTTTTTTATTTCATCGCGAATAAATCCAAATACTTTTAAGCGGTTACTATCAAAACGATGGACCGTTTTGATGGGTTTTCGCCCTGGTGGTAATTCATCAATTACAGAAATGTCTAAATCACCATAAACAGACATGGAGAGTGTTCTTGGAATCGGTGTAGCTGTCATCACAAGAACATGGGGCGGAGAGCTGTTTTTGTGCCATAATTTACTGCGCTGCGCGACTCCAAATCGATGTTGTTCATCAATAATGGCCAATCCTAAATTTTTGAATTGTACCTTATCCTCTAAAATGGCATGAGTCCCTATTAAAATATGCAAGCTACCCTCTTCCAAACCTGTATGTATTTCTTTCCGTAATGCGGTTTTAGACGACCCTGTAAGTAACGAAATTTTGAGGCCTATAGCGTCACACATGGGTTTTAAACCGTTATAGTGTTGTATTGCTAAAATTTCAGTTGGTGCCATCAGTGTGGCTTGAAAATCATTATCAATCGCAATCAACATAGAAAGAAATGCAACAATGGTTTTTCCGGAGCCAACATCACCCTGAAGCAGACGATTCATCTGCGCATTGCTACCCATATCAACACGTATTTCTTTCATCACTCGCTTTTGTGCAGCCGTTAAATCAAATGGTAAGTGATTGGTATAAAATTCATTAAAATAAGTGCCAACAGTTTCAAAAGGAAACCCTTTAATTTTTGATTTATGAATGAGGTTTTTATATACCAATTGTAATTGTATATAAAATAATTCTTCAAATTTCAATCGGAACTGTGCACGGGCCAATAAATTTTGATTTTTTGGAAAATGAATGTTAAGCAAAGCCTCTTTTTTTGATATTAAGGCCTGTTGTTCAATCATTTCATTGGAAAGGGATTCGGTAAATTTATTTCCCATCTGTAAAAACAAATGTTCCATAAGCTTACACATGGCTCTATTGGAGATGCCTCTATTGGATAATTTTTCTGTTGAAGGATAAATAGGTTGAATGGCAGAACTTAAACTTTTATCAAAATCCGTTTTGAGTTCCATATCCGGATGAGGCATATTAAAAACACCATTAAATAGATTTGTTTTTCCAAAAATGACATAGTCGGTATGTAATTTTAAACGCTCTCGAATCCACTTTTGACCTCGAAACCACACCAGCTCCATTTTGCCTGTTTCATCTCTAAATGTCGCTACAAGACGTTTACCTCTTTTCTGTCCTACTTCTTTAATATCAGTAATTTGACCAATAATTTGTACTTCGGCATTGTTGCGCTCCAGTGTATTAATTTTATAAAACTGTGTGCGATCTATATATCGATTTGGAAATAAATGAATAAGATCTTGGTAGGTATGAATCCCCAACTCTGAGCGCAACAAAGCTGCTCTGTTTGGCCCTACCCCTTTGAGATAATCTATTGGTGTTTGTAAAACATCCTGTGACATGAGATTTATTTTAACAAAAGCCCAACTTCTTCTTTGAGAAATTCCAACGCCATTTCTGGTGAAACTTTTGCTTGTGAAAGGGTTTCAAACAATGGAACCCTCATATCTTGAGCCGTTTTAATAGCTTCTGTAACTTGAAAATTTTGAATCCTTTGAATGCTACTGTTTTTGGCTGTTGTAAGCATTCGCCAACAGGTTTCGGAAACATAAATTTGTTGTGATAAATTATGCTCGTATTCTTGTTCTATAGTTTGAATTAATAAATCCTTGTAGGCCTCAGGTTGTGGCGCAATTGGTGGAACTCTACGCATCAACTGCTGCGCACTGATGCGTTCCAAAAACAAGGTTAAACGCTCAAAAGCTTGTAGCCGAACGGGAAAACTATCTTTTTTATGCATTTGATGCAACAAAAAATTTCGTCTATTGTTTTCATTTGCAGTATGCTCTTTAAAAAACAAAAAAGCAATGGCGCCAGTCACTAGTGCAGGAATGCAATAGACCAATAATCCCAAAAATTCTTCACCCATTTTATTTCATTTTAATGAGCACTAATTTAATAATTTCAGTTTAAACTTTATCAAATTGATGCCATAGAAAACAATAATATTAAAATTCAAATCTAATCTGCGAACAATTGTTTATAATTATTCGTTAAACTCGTATCAAAAAAGGATTACATTACTTAATTTCACAGTTCGAATTTTTTTGGCTTGAAAACCTATCTAGAACAACTCAACGACGCACAGCTTGCACCAACTTTACAGATGGATGGCCCTATGATTGTCATTGCCGGTGCTGGATCTGGTAAAACAAGAGTTTTGACGTTTCGAATCGCCTATTTGATGAGCAAGGGCATTGATCCGTTTAATATTTTAGCACTCACATTTACCAATAAAGCCGCTCGAGAAATGAAATCGAGAATCGCTTCAATTGTTGGCGATAGCGAAGCTAAAAATTTGTGGATGGGGACGTTTCACTCTGTTTTTGCTAAGATTTTACGCTTTGAAGCCGAAAAATTGGGCTACCCCTCTAATTTTACAATTTACGATACACAAGACTCCCAACGTCTGATTTCTTCTATAATTAAGGAAATGAATTTGGATAAAGATGTATACAAATACAAGCAAATTTATTCTCGAATATCATCCTATAAAAATAGTCTAATTACTGTTCGTGCCTATTTTCAAAACCCAGAATTGATTGAAGCAGATACCATGGCAAAACGCCCTCAAATGGGTGCTATTTACAAAGAATATGTCGATAGATGCTTTAAAGCAGGCGCGATGGATTTTGATGATTTGTTATTGAAAACCAATGAATTACTCACTCGATTTCCAGATGTTTTGGCCAAATACCAAGACCGTTTTCGCTATATTTTAGTGGATGAGTATCAAGATACAAACCATTCGCAGTATCTCATAGTCCGTGCCCTTTCAGACCGCTTTCAAAATATTTGTGTGGTAGGTGATGATGCACAAAGTATTTATGCATTTCGTGGGGCAAACATCAATAATATTTTAAATTTTCAAAAAGATTATGACGATGTTAAACTCTATCGGTTAGAACAAAATTACCGCTCAACAAAAAACATTGTCAATGCTGCAAATTCTATTATTGATAAAAATCAAACAAAATTAGATAAGGTCGTTTGGACCGCCAATGGAGAGGGACAAAAAATCGTTGTCAATCGATCTTTAACCGATGGCGACGAAGGGCGTTATGTAGCGAGTTCTATTTTTGAAAATAAGATGAAAAATCAGGCAAAAGATGCCGATTTTGCGGTGCTTTACAGAACAAATGCACAGTCGAGAGCTATTGAAGATGCGCTAAGAAAACGGGGGATTCCATATCGAATATATGGTGGGCTTTCATTTTACCAGCGTAAAGAGATTAAAGATGTTTTGGCTTACTTGAGACTCATCATTAATCCTGCTGATGAAGAAGCATTAAAACGTGTCATTAATTTTCCAGCTCGAGGTATTGGCCAAACTACCATCGATCGGCTTATTGTGGCTGCAAATTCTGAAAATACGTCAATATTTGGGATTTTAAAGCAAATTCAAACCAACCAAATTAACCTAAATGCTGGTATTAAAACAAAACTTTCAAATTTTTGTACAATGATTGAAAGTTTTCAGGTCATGAATCAAACTGCAAATGCGTTTGAACTTGCAGAGCATGTGTGTCGTGTTAGTGGCCTCATAAAAGAATTTAAAAAAGACGGAACTCCAGAGGGTGTTACCCGAATGGAAAATATTGAAGAGTTGTTGAATGGTATCAAAGATTTTGTTGAAGGTCAACGAGAATTAGCCGATTCTACAGGCGCGTTGGTAGAGTTTTTAGAAGATGTAGCATTAGCAACCGATTTAGATAACGAACAAAGTGGAGATGACGATAAAGTAGCCCTAATGACGATTCATTTAGCCAAAGGTTTGGAATTTCCGTATGTGTATATTGTTGGTTTAGAGGAAGATTTATTCCCAAGTGCAATGAGTATGAACACAAGAAGCGAATTGGAAGAAGAACGCCGTTTATTTTATGTGGCTGTTACACGTGCCGAAAAGCAAGTTTATCTCACTTATGCGCTATCACGCTACAGATGGGGTAAACTCATTGATGCAGAACCAAGTCGATTTATCGAAGAAATTGATGAACAATATCTTCAAATTACAACTCCTAAAGAAGAAAGACGCTTTAACCCAATGCTTAGCGCAGACATATTTGGCGATGTAGAACAATCGCAAATTCGCTACAAAAAACCTTCTTTTTCTAAGCCAAAACCAAAGAAAAAACCAATTCAACAACCCCCAAGAGTGACCCCTAAAAATTTGAAAAAAATTACAAATACAAATAGTAATTCCAATTTATTTGATAGTAAGTTGACAGTGGGTAATGTTGTAAATCATCAACGATTTGGAACTGGTGAAGTACTTAAAATTGAAGGTAAAGGCGCCGATTTAAAAGCTGAAATTAAATTTTCTTCAGGAGTAAAAAAATTACTTTTACGTTTTGCAAAACTTGAAATCATCTCATAATTATTATGGCAGAGTTGTTAAAATTATATTCGGAAAACCCCCACCCAAGAACATTGGATAAAGTGGTAAATGTCCTAAAACAAGGTGGATTGGTGATTTATCCAACCGATACCGTATATGCACTTGGTTGTGATGTTAAAAACATCAAAGCTATGGAGCGTATTGCACGAATAAAGGGAGTCAAATTGGAACATACACAATTTTCATTCATCTGTCATGATTTAAGTCATTTGAGCGATTATACTGCACAACTTGACAGTTCAACATTTAAACTTCTAAAGCGCTATTTTCCTGGACCCTATACTTTTATTTTACCAAGTAATAAAGCCCTTCCCCACCCCTTTAAAAAAAGAAAAACTGTAGGGATTCGTGTACCAGATCATCCGATTGCTTTGGAACTTGTAAAGCGATTGGGGAACCCTATCGTTTCAACATCTATACATGATGAAGATGATGTGATAGAATACACCACCGATCCAGAATTAATTTTTGAAAAATGGCAAAAATTGGCAGACATTGTGATTGATAATGGCTTTGGAGGAAATAGGGCATCAACAGTAGTTGATTTGACACAAGACCCTGCTGTTGTCGTTAGAGAAGGAAAAGGTGAAGTTGATTTTTTATAAAACCAAATGACAAAATTAAAGACCCATACATTTGAAGAGTTTATAGAAGTTAAAGGAGCACGTGCGCATAATTTAAAAGATATTGATGTCAATATTCCAAGAGACCAGCTTGTTGTGATTACAGGACTTTCTGGAAGTGGGAAATCTTCATTGGCTTTTGATACTATATATGCTGAAGGTCAGCGACGCTATATCGAAACTTTTTCTGCCTATGCTCGACAATTTTTGGGGTCTTTGGAACGTCCAGATGTCGATAAAATAGATGGATTATCCCCTGTTATTGCAATCGAACAAAAAACAACGAGCAAATCGCCACGATCGACTGTAGGTACAATAACAGAGGTCTATGATTTTTTAAGATTATTGTTTGCTCGCGCAGCAGAGGCTTACAGCTACAATACCAACGAAAAAATGGTAAGCTATAGCAATGATCAAATCAAAACTTTGATTGGAACATCCTATGAGGGTAGAAAAATTTCAATTTTAGCTCCTGTAGTACGTTCAAGAAAAGGACATTATAGAGAGTTATTTGAACACATTGCAAAGCAAGGTTTTGTAAAAGTTCGAGTGGATGGTGTGATTGTTGATATTACTCCAGGCATGCGACTTGACCGTTACAAAACACACGATATTGAAATTGTTATTGATCGCTTAAAAGTTGATGAAAAAACATTGGCTACAAATCGACTTGATGAAAGTATCACTACAGCCATGCATCATGGTGATAAAATGCTGATGATTTTCGAACATGATGAAAAAATAGTGCGTTATTTCAGTGGAAATTTGATGTGTCCAACATCTGGAATTTCTTATCCAACGCCTGAACCCAATAACTTTTCTTTTAATTCACCAAAAGGAGCTTGTCCAGATTGTAATGGGATTGGAAGTCTGTATAAAGTAAATACTCAAAAAATCATTCCAGATCCAAAATTATCGATAAAAAATGGAGGACTTGCTCCGCAAGGGCCACAAAAAAATTCTTGGATTTTTAAACAACTTGAACTTATTGCACAACGTTTTGAGTTTAGTCTTTCTGATCCTATACATAAAATCCCAAATGAAGCCCTAGAAGTTATTCTTTATGGTGGGAAAGAACAATTTACTGTAGAGAGCAAAACATTAGGCGTTTCAAGAGAATACAATATTGATTTTGATGGCATTGCTAACTTTTTAGAACATCAATACAATACCACTGACTCTAGTTCAATTAAACGCTGGGCAAAAGGATATATGGACAATATTTTGTGTCCAACTTGCTCTGGATCACGATTAAAAAAAGAAGCATTATATTTTAAAATTAACAATAAAAACATATCTGAACTCGCTGCATTAGATATTAATGAATTGGCACTATGGTTTAGAGACTTACCGAAGCATCTCTCTGATAAACAAAAAGCAATTGCTCAAGAAATTATAAAAGAAATTAGCACTCGTTTACAGTTTTTACTCGACGTTGGTTTAGATTATTTGGCACTAAATCGAAGTTCTAAATCGCTTTCAGGTGGTGAAGCACAACGTATTCGACTGGCAACTCAAATTGGTTCGGAACTCGTTGGAGTGTTATACATTTTAGATGAACCAAGCATTGGTTTGCATCAACGAGATAATCAAAAATTAATTCAATCATTAAAGGCACTTCGAGATATTGGGAATTCTGTTGTAGTGGTCGAACACGACAAAGATATGATTGAACAAGCCGATCATATTATAGACATTGGACCAAAAGCTGGAAAATTTGGTGGCGAAATTATCAGCCAAGGTGCTCCCTCACATTTACAAAATGCGAATACTATTACGGCACAATACTTACGTAACGAAAAAGTCATTGAAATCCCTAAAAAGCGTCGTCAAGGAAATGGTAAATTTTTAGAGCTTAAAGGATGTACTGGGAACAATTTAAAAAATGTATCCATTAAAATCCCTTTAGGAAAAATGGTGGGAATTACTGGGGTTTCCGGAAGTGGAAAGTCTTCATTAATAAATGAAACTTTATATCCTATATTAAACAATCATTATTTTAATGGTGTAAAAGAGCCCCTGCCCTACAAATCCATAAAAGGCTTGGAACATTTGGACAAAGTCATTGACATCAATCAATCGCCAATAGGACGAACTCCACGAAGTAATCCTGCAACTTACACGGGTGTTTTTGGAGAGATTAGAGCATTGTTTGCAAAAATTCCCGAAGCAATGATTCGTGGATATAAGCCAGGACGATTTAGTTTTAATGTTGCTGGAGGTCGATGCGAAACCTGTAAAGGTGGTGGTTTGCGAGTAATTGAAATGAACTTTTTACCTGATGTGTACGTGTCTTGTGAAACTTGTATGGGAAAACGTTTTAACAGAGAAACCTTAGAAATTCGTTACAAAGGAAAATCCATAAGTGATGTCTTGAATATGACCATTAATGAGGGGGTTGATTTTTTTGAAAATATTCCAAAAATACATCGTAAACTCAAAACCATAAAAGATGTTGGTTTGGGGTATATAACTTTGGGGCAACAAAGTACCACACTTTCTGGTGGTGAAGCGCAACGTATAAAACTGGCTTCAGAGTTGAGTAAACGAGATACTGGAAACACAATTTATATTTTAGATGAACCCACCACAGGTCTCCATTTTGAAGATATTCGTGTGCTTTTGGAAGTCCTAAAAAAGCTTGTAGATAAAGGAAATACTGTACTAATTATTGAACACAACCTTGATGTTATCAAAGTTGTAGACCACATCATTGATGTAGGATTAGAAGGTGGAAAAGGCGGTGGTACTATTGTTGCAGAAGGAACACCAGAAAAGATCATAAAAAACAAAACAAGCCACACGGCAAAATATTTAAAAAAAGAATTACATTAGCGAGTTAATATTTTAGTTATGCGACTTCAACAACATAAAAGCTGGAATGAAATAAAAACAAACGACTCTTGGGCTATTTTTAAAATCATGGGAGAGTTTGTGGATGGATTTGAGAAGATGAGCAAAATTGGACCTTGTGTTTCTATTTTTGGTTCGGCACGAACAAAAACCGATGATAAAAACTATAAACTCGCTGTAGAAATTGCCAAAGCCATTGTAAATTCTGGTTATGGTGTAATTACTGGTGGAGGTCCTGGAATCATGGAAGCTGGAAATAAGGGCGCTAGTAGCGCTGGTGGAACTTCTGTAGGCTTAAATATTGATTTACCTTTTGAACAACACGATAACCCATATATTGACTCCGATAAAAGCCTTGATTTTGATTATTTCTTTGTTCGAAAAGTCATGTTTGTAAAATATTCTCAAGGCTTTGTTGTGATGCCTGGTGGTTTTGGTACTCTCGATGAACTTTTTGAAGCTATTACTTTGATTCAAACAAACAAAATTGAAAAATTTCCTATAATTCTTGTAGGAAGCACCTATTGGAAAGGATTGGTCGATTGGATAAAACAAACGCTTCTTGATGAGTATAAAACCATAAGTCCAGAAGATTTAGATCTAATCCACACAGTAGACACCCCAAAAGAAGTTACTGATATTCTTGATGCTTTTTACAAACAATATCAATTAAGCCCAAATTTTTAATCATTATCAACTTAAGAAAGCCCATAATAATACCCTTTAAAATCTTGCTTATAGTTTCACTTTTGAGCGGGTATTTTATTGCACATAGCCAACATTACAACGAGGTTGATGCGGTGCTTAATACCGAGACACAAACTATTGAAATTCAACAAAAGCTCAAATTTCAAAACCATTTTGATACGCCATTAAACGAAATTTATTTTACGGATTGGGCCTCAAGTTATAGCAGTCCTACAACTCCTCTAGCTGAGAAGTTCCTTAATGAATTTAATACAAGCCTTTATATCGCCAAATCAAAAAAAAGAGGATTCACAACAATAAAAGAAATTTTAAATTCGGTAGATGAAGTATTAGAATTTTACCATTTAGAAACTCAAGAAGATATTTTAAAGGTTAAATTAAAATCTCCTTTAGGACCAAATGAGTCCATTACTCTAAATTTGAATTACAGTGTAAAAATTCAAAATGATCGTTTTACAGATTATGGTGTTGACAAAAAAGGAAATTACGCCCTTGAAAGCTGGTATATGACTCCTGCCGTTTTTGATGGTAAAGCATGGAAATTAAATAGTAATCAAAATTTAGATGACTTGTATTCACCCCCAATGCATACCAAAATACACATGACCTTACCTAAACATTATTTGGCACATACTGCTTTAGATGTGGTAAATATTAAAGAAATAAATGATGCAAAAGTCTACCAATTTGAGGGAGAAAATGTCATTGAAACAAAGATGTTTTTAACAACAGAAGAATTTAAATCATATCCTCTAGATTCTTTAACTGTAATCACAAACATTAAAAGTAAAAAAATTGATAGAGATAGCGAAAAAGAATATTTTAGAAAAATTACTAATTTTTTAAATCAAAATATTACACCCTATCCAAAACAAAAATTACTTTTATCAAATATAGAGTTTAAAAAAAATCCACTTTATGGATTGGCTTTCTTACCTGATATTTTATCGCCTTTTTCTAAAGAATTTGAGCATGAAATTTCAATCGCTGAAAATGTGATAAAAAAGTATTTGAACGAAGTTTTGGTGCTCGATTCAAGGCATGAATATTGGCTAAAAAGTGGTTTTGAACTTCTACTTCTTATACGATACATTGACGCCTATTACCCAGAGCAAAAATTATTAGGAAAATTGGCAAATGTTTGGGGGGTTCGAGCGTTTAATTTTTCAAAATTAGACTATGCCGAACAGTATCGATTGACCTATTATCAAATTATGCGTACAGGGAAAGATCAGGCATTGAACACAAAGCGAGAAGATTTAATTAATTTTAATCAGCGCCATACTTCAAAATTCAAAGCAGGTGTTGGGTTAATGTATTTAAAGTCTTATTTGGATGAAAAAGATGAACTAAATTGGCTTAAAGAGTTTGTTGAGTTTCATGAATTTAGAAAAACTTCAACGGCAGATTTTAAAGATTATTTAAGTCAAAAAACAGAAAAAAATATTGATTGGTTTTTTAATGATTTTGTATCAAATGTATACCATGCGGATTATAAAATAACATCAACAAAAAAAGAAAAAGACTCGATATATTTTTCAGTCAAAAACTTAAGAAAAGGCGCATACCCAATCACAATTTCATCATTTAGAGATGGTCGTGAAATTTCGAGTGATTGGCTTGAAGGATTTACAGAAGAAAAACAGTTTTCAATACCAAACAATGGAGCAGATCACCTCGCATTAAATTATAAGCACTTCATTCCTGAATTTAATCGAAGAAATAACTGGAAAAATTTAGAACAAGGAAGTTTATTTAACAAGCCATTGCAATTGCGGTTTTTACGCGATGTTGAAGATCCTGCAAAAAGTCAAATTTATGTCATTCCAATTGCAGAATTTCAAAATATTTATGACGGTTTAAAAATTGGTTTAAATTTTAACAACAGAGGTGCGTTGACGAGGCCTTTTCTTTATGGTTTTGCACCTGTGTATGGCATGGAGTCCAAAACCATAACAGGGTTTGGGAAATTGGTTTACAATGCTTTTCACGAAGATGGTAAACTATACAATACTAAATTTGGAATTACAATCGATCGGTCTAGCTTTGATTATGATGCATTTATTACCAAAGTTCAACCCTATATTCAGTTTAATTTTAGAGAACCTTTCAATTTACGCTCAAATGCAGCTCAAAAATTAACATTGCGGTACATTAGCATCCAAAAAGACGAATCACGAAGTATTACTGATGAAAATACGATTCCACCCTATAATGTGTTTAATGTGCGTTATTCTGACATCAATAACAATATCCATAAATTTAAGAATTGGTCATTAGATTTACAATTTTCAAATGATTTTGGAAAATTCAATTTGGACTATGAAATTAGAAAAAGAACTCCGAAAGACAGACATTATAATTTAAGACTGTTTGCGGGAACTTTTCTTTATAATACATTACCAAGCAACGAAAGAAATTTTGATTTTGCACTGGATCGCCCAACAGATTATTTGTTTGAATATAATTATATCGGCCAATCGGAGTCTACAGGATTTTTATCTCAACAACTTATAATTGCAGACGGGGGATTCAAATCTAGACTAGAACCTGGTTTTGCTAATCAATGGATGACAACAGTAAACGCGAGTGCATCGCTTTGGCGATACATACAAGTTTATGGTGATATTGGATGGGTAAAAAACAAATTTAACCAAGCGTTTTTTGCCTACGGTTCTGGTATAAGATTGGACTTAATAACAGATTTCTTCGAAATATATTTTCCTGTGTATTCCAATCTAGGTTGGGAAATTGATCAAGAAAATTATTCTCAAAAAATTCGTTTTGTCATCACTACAGACATTTCTAAACTTTCATTACTTCTAACAAGAAAATGGTTTTAAGTATTATTGAAATTTTAATAAACAATAATTTTTAATATGAGTTTATTAATTTATAAGTTTTAAATCTAATTTTTGTTGCATTTTACTCAGTTTTTTAACACTCAATATGGTTGCCCTATATCCATATAATTTCTATATTTGCAAAAAATTTAACCAACAATGCCCACCAATAGTAAGATTGCTGAAAGCATCACTTTTGAAGAATTTAAATCAGAAGTTCTTTACGACTATGAGATCGCTGTAACAAGCCGAGAATGTAGCCTTTTGGGACGTAGAGAGGTACTAACTGGTAAAGCTAAATTTGGCATTTTTGGTGGTGGCAAAGAATTACCTCAATTGGCTTGGGCAAAAGCCTTTCAAAAAGGAGATTTTAGGTCTGGTTATTACCGCGATCAAACCTTTATGATGGCCATTGGCGAACTTACTGTTGAGCAATTTTTTGCTGGATTATATGCCCACACCGACATCAATTTTGATCCTATGAGTGCAGGTCGACAAATGGGTGGTCATTTTGTAACTCACTCCTTAGATGAAAATTTCAATTGGAAGAATTTAACTGAACAAAAAAATTCAAGTTCAGACATCTCTCCTACTGCCGGTCAAATGCCTCGACTTCTTGGACTAGCACAAGCTTCAAAAGTATATAAAAATCTAAAGGGGTTTGATGAGTCTCATAAATTTTCTAATAATGGAAAAGAAGTTGCTTGGGGAACTATAGGAAATGCCAGCACAAGCGAAGGGTTGTTTTTTGAAACTATAAATGCTGCAGGTGTATTGCAAGTTCCAATGGTGATAAGTGTTTGGGACGATGATTATGGGATTTCAGTTCATGCTAAGCACCAAACTACAAAAGAGAACATTTCAAAGATATTAAGTGGTTTCCAAAGGGACGACAAAGATAAGGGTTATGAAATTCTAAATGTAAAAGGCTGGGATTATGTTGAGCTCATCAATACCTATGAAAAAGCAGGGCGCATTGCAAGAGAAGAACACGTTCCTGTTCTTATTCATGTTAATGAATTGACACAACCACAGGGACACTCTACTTCTGGATCGCATGAGCGTTATAAAAATCCAAAACGTTTACAATGGGAACGTTCAAATGATTGTAATCTAAAATTTAAAAACTGGATTGTTACAAACAACATTGCTACTGAAGACGAATTGTTTGAACTTGAAAAACAGATTAAAGCAAAAGTAAAACAAGGCAGGATAAAAGCTTGGAATGACTTTTTAAATCCAATTAAAGCCGAACAATCAACCGTCATTGGTTTGATTCGAAATGCAGCGGCAAAATCTCCTCAAAAAGTGTTTATTGAAAAAGAAATTTCACAACTTGAAGCATTAAAAGATCCTATGCGAAAAGATGTTATGGGAACTTCAAGAAGCATCTTAAAGTATTTTATTAATGACAATTCTCCTGAAAAAAACGCATTAGTATCTTGGATAAACAACTATGCCAAAACTACTCAAGAAAAATACAGCAGTTTACTCTACAGTGAATCCAACAAAAGACCTGAAAGCATTGAGGCTTTTGCACCGACATACGACCCTACTCCAGAGTTTGTAGACGGACGTATTATTTTACGAGACAACTTTGATAGTATATTTTCTAAATATCCAGAAGCACTTGTTTTCGGTCAGGATTCAGGAGCTATAGGTGACGTAAATCAAGGATTAGAAGGGCTTCAAGAAAAACATGGTGAAATGCGTGTGGCCGATGCAGGTATTCGTGAAGCTACAATTATAGGACAAGCTATTGGGATGGCTTTGAGAGGCCTTCGCCCCATTGCAGAAATTCAATACTTAGATTATATTTTATATGCACTTCATACCATAAGTGATGACCTTTCTACTTTGCATTACAGAACTCTAGGAAAGCAAAAAGCTCCAATGATTATTCGAACAAGAGGTCACCGACTGGAAGGAATTTGGCATTCTGGTTCACAAATGGGAGGTCTTTTGGGATTGCTTAGAGGTATACATATTCTTGTACCAAGAAATATGACAAAAGCTGCAGGATTTTACAATACATTGCTTGAAGGTGATCAACCAGCACTTGTTATTGAATGTCTTAATGGCTATCGTTTAAAAGAAAAAAAACCAAACAATTTAGGTGCTTTTAAAACTAAAATTGGAGAAGTTGAATGCATCAAAGAAGGCAATGATCTTACTATAGTTTCATATGGGTCTACACTTCGTATTGTAGAAGTTGCCGCACGAGAACTTGCAGAAGTTGGTATTGATGCTGAAGTTATTGATGTACAATCTCTAATTCCTTTTGATTTAAATCATGACATATCAAAAAGTATTGCAAAAACAAACCGATTACTTATTGTAGATGAAGATGTTCCTGGTGGAGCTTCCGCCTATATTTTGACTGAAATTTTAAAGCAAAATAATGCTTATGAATTTTTAGACAGTAAACCTGAAACTCTTACTGCCAAAGCACATCGCCCCGCTTATGGTTCTGATGGAGATTATTTTAGTAAACCTTCAAAAGAAGATATTTTTGAAGCTGCCTATAGTATTCTTCACGAATCTGATCCAATTGCATTTCCAAAACTTCGCTAGAGATTTATTTCTGGTTGCACAAAACTTTCAAAAATTGTAATATTACAGAATAACAATAAAAGTCTATTCTTTAATGGAACAACAAAATACCCAATCCTCCGATCCAAAACACGAACACATTGTAGAAAACAAGGAACTCTCTATTGGAGAAGCCCTAATCCCTGTTATTGCACTTGTTTTGATGCTTTTCTACAATGTTTTTTTTGTATTTGGCGATGATGCCCTTAGTGGAAGCAATCAATTTATTTTACTTCTAGGTGCTGCTGTTGCTGCTATTGTTGGATTTTTTAACAAAGTTAATTACCGTCAAATGATTGATGAAGTTGCCGAAAACCTTAAAACAACAACTGGAGCTTTACTTATATTGCTTATGGTTGGTGCATTGGCTGGTACATGGTTAGTTAGTGGCATTATCCCTACAATGATTTATTATGGTTTGCAAATATTAAACCCCACATTTTTTCTTGTGGCATGTGTCCTTATTTGTGCCATTATTTCTATTGCAACAGGAAGTAGTTGGACCACCTCTGCAACAGTTGGTATTGCACTGATAGGTATTGGCGAAACACTTGGAATTTCTTTAGGAATGACCGCCGGAGCTGTGCTTTCTGGAGCTTATTTTGGAGATAAAATGTCACCGCTTAGCGATACCACAAATCTTGCACCTGCTATGGCAGGAGGAGATTTGTTTGAGCATATCAAATATATGGCCATTACAACGGTGCCTACTTTTGTTATTACCTTAATTCTTTTTTTAATCATTGGATTAAATCTAGATGTCTCTGGAACACCAAATATTTCAGAACAACTTGAAGCCATCGGCAATGCCTTTAATATCTCTCCACTCCTATTTATAGTCCCAGTTATAGTTATCGCTTTAATCGTAAAAAAAACACCGCCGTTGGTGGCCTTACTTCTAGGAACACTTCTAGCAGCAATTGCAGCAATTATTGCACAACCTCATATTCTCACACAAATAGCTGGCGTAGAAACACTTGATTTTAAATCGGCATACAAAGGTGTCATGCAAGCCATAACTGTTGATACTGCTGTAGAGACATCCAGTTCAGAGCTTAATGATTTATTTTCTTCTGGTGGTATGAGCGGAATGTTGGGGACAATTTGGTTGATTATTTGTGCTATGGTATTTGGTGGTGTGATGGATGCCATTGGGGCATTGTCAAGAATAAGCAAAGCGCTTCTAAGTTTAGCGACTACCACTTTTGGACTATTTGCAAGTACAGTAGCCAGTTGTTTGGCGCTAAATGTAACAGCTTCCGATCAATATTTGGCACTTGTTGTTCCTGGAAAAATGTTTAAAAAAGCATATCAAGATAAAGGCCTAGCGCCAGAAAATTTAAGTCGAACATTGGAAGATTCTGGTACAGTAACCTCTGTGCTTGTCCCATGGAATACCTGTGGTGCCTATCAAAGTGGAGTGTTGGGTGTCTCTGTTGCAGATTACTTTTTGTATACATTTTTTAATTGGATCAGTCCTTTTATGACGCTCTTAGTCGCTGCTGTGAAATTTAAAATTAAAACTATAAAATCGAATGTATAGGTATTCATTATTGATGAATAAGAATTAACAATAATTATGTTCTATACACAAACCATTTTAATTCGTAAATTTGAGAATAATCATTTAATAAAAATCAATTCATTATGAGCGAAAGTAAATGCCCCTTCCATGGTTCAGCCACACAACCGAACCTTGGAACGCAGAACAAAGATTGGTGGCCAAACCATTTAAATTTGGACATATTACGTCAGCACGACACAAAAAGTAATCCTTTGGCCAATTTTGACTACAAAAAAGAAGTGAAACATCTTGATATTGAAGCTGTAAAAAACGATATCAAAACCGTTTTATCTGACAGTCAGGACTGGTGGCCGGCAGATTACGGACACTATGGCCCATTTTTTATACGTATGACTTGGCATGCTGCTGGAACTTACCGTACTGGTGATGGTCGTGGTGGTGCTGGCACTGGAGCGCAACGCTTTGCGCCCTTGAATTCTTGGCCAGACAATGGAAATTTAGATAAAGCCCGAAGACTCCTTTGGCCGATTAAAGAAAAATATGGAAACCATTTAAGCTGGGCCGATTTGCTTGTACTTGCAGGCAATGTGGCTATCGAAGATATGGGAGGGCCCAACCATGGTACTGCTCTTGGAAGAGAAGATATTTGGCATCCCGAAAAAGACATATATTGGGGCGCTGAAGACGAGTGGTTAGGCGACAATCGTTATGGCAAAACCCGTCAAGATTTGGAAAATCCACTTGCTGCAGTTCAGATGGGGCTTATTTATGTAAATCCCGAAGGACCAAACGGAAATCCTGATCCAGCATTATCTGCTCACGATGTTCGTGAAACCTTTAAGCGTATGGCGATGAACGATGAAGAAACGGTTGCCCTTACTGCAGGAGGTCATACTTTTGGTAAAGCGCACGGTGCTGGAGATGCAGCACAAGTGGGTGCTGAACCAGAAGGCGAAGCCATTGAAGCGCAAGGGTTTGGTTGGTTAAGCACACATAAAACTGGAAAGGGTGTAGATACCATCACAAGTGGTATTGAAGGACCTTGGACCACCAATCCTATTCAATGGGATATGGGCTATTTAACCTTGTTATTCAAATACGAATGGGAATGCAAGAAAAGTCCCGCCGGAGCATGGCAATGGCACCCTATAAATTGTGCTGAAGAGGATATGGTTCCTCAAGTCAACGGAAGTGATGAAAAAGTTCTTCCAATGATGACAACGGCAGATATGTCTATGAAAGTTGATCCAGAATATCGTAAAATTTGCGAACGTTTCTTAGCAAATCCTGATGCTTTTGGGGAGGCCTTTGCGCGAGCATGGTTTAAACTTCTTCACAGAGATATGGGACCCAAAAGCAATTATGTTGCAGGCGATTTTAAAGATGTAGAGTACATTTGGCAAGATCCTGTTGCGCCTGGAAAAGTACTTTCTGAAAGTGAAGAAAAAGCGGTCCGTAATGCGCTTGCCAATAGTGGACTAACACAACAGCAAATGGTAGAAACTGCGTGGGCTTCTGCTTCTACTTTTAGAGGATCGGATAACCGTGGGGGTGCCAATGGTGCAAGAATACGTTTGGCTCCTCAGAAAGACTGGGAAGTTAACAACCCCTCGCAACTTGCAAGTGTTTTAGCGGTTTATGAACAAATCGCTTCAGACACTGGTGCTAGCGTGGCCGATGTGATTGTTCTTGGTGGCGCTGTGGGAATTGAAATGGCTAGTGGAACTTCAGTAGCTGTTGCAACAGGTCGTGGAGATGCGACACAAGAGAATACGGATATTGCTTCTTTTGAACTCCTAAAACCTAGAGCATGTGGGTTTAGAAACTATTCAGAAAAAGAATTTGCAGTTTCGCCTGAAGAAATCATGCTTGACAAGGCACAACTCCTTGGCTTAACTCCAGTTGAATTGACAGTTTTAGTGGGTGGATTACGTGCTATGGGAATTTCAAGTTCTGGAGATGGCGTTTGGACCAACGGAACACTCGATAATTCTTGGTTTAAAACCCTTTTATCAATGGATGTAAAGTGGGTATCTTCTGGTTTTAACTCTTATACAGCAGTAGACAGAACAACTGCAGCCAAAGTGCGTACAGCTTCTCGAACAGATTTGGTTTTTGGTTCAAACTCTGAGCTTAGAGCAATTGCAGAAGTTTATGCTCAAAATGACAACAACAGCAAATTTGTTCAAGATTTTATTGCAGCTTGGAATAAAGTCATGAACGCTGATCGTTTTGATTTAAAATAATTAAACATAGATTTTATTTAGAAAGACCTAGTAAATGCTAGGTCTTTTTTTATTTAAAACAAATTTCTATGCGCTATTCAAATAAAGTTTATTAATTTGTATTTTTGTTTCCAACCACAAAAAACGTATGACCAGAACAACGGGCCAAAAAAATAAAAAATCAATCCTTCCAGAAATTACCCTAACCAACCCACAACGGCTTGTATTTGGTAGTTTTTTGGTGATTTTAGGCGTGTTGGTTTTTATTTCTATTCTTTCGTATTTCTTTACAGGGAATAGCGATCAAAGTACCCTTTATAGTTTTACAAACAGAGCCATACCAACCAACAATTGGCTGAGCAAAATTGGGGCTTGGATCAGTCATTTAATGGTTTATAAAGGCTTTGGTATTGCATCGTTTCTCTTTTCGGGACTATTGGTTATTTCTGGAGTTAGCGTTTTGATGAATACTTCTAAACAACTTTTATTTCGACATTGGATTTGGGGTACACTAATTATCATATGGTGTTCAATGACTCTTGGATATGTCTTTAAATCGCTACCCAACTTAGGAGGAACAATTGGCTATCAATTGAATTTATTTCTACAAGATTATATTGGTAAAATTGGGACTGCTCTGCTCTTGTTTTTTGGGTTGATTTGTTATATCGCTATTCGATTTAAAGTTACACCACAGCAAATTGCAAAGCTCTTTTCAATTCAAAAAAAGATAACGCCCACAGCACAAACCGAAACTTTTGAAACAATAGAACACACTTTTGAAGACACTACCGAAGAAAAACAAGAGAATACATCAGGGTCTGCTTTTGAAACGCCTCTAATGAATTTGGAACCTACCATTCAAAATCATTCGAGCATAACCAAAAACGAAGCCCCCAGTGAAACTTCTGAGGAATCGGATGTAAAAATGGAAGTTACAGTGTCCAAAGAAGAAGTTTCTGAAACCGATAATTTGGCGGCCAAATTAGTAGATGATTTTGGTGAAGTTGACCCTAAACTAGAGTTGCCAAATTTTGTTTTTCCGTCTTTAGAACTTCTAAAAAAATACGATACCGAGAGCATAACTATTGACCAAGAAGAATTGGAAGACAATAAAAATAAAATTGTCGATACCCTTAATAATTATAAAATAGGAATTAGTAGCATCAAAGCGACAGTAGGTCCTACGGTAACCCTTTATGAAATCATACCGGATGCTGGAATCCGTATATCCAAAATTAAAAACCTAGAAGATGATATTGCGCTTCCGCTTTCTGCTTTAGGTATACGCATCATTGCGCCAATACCAGGACGTGGAACTATTGGTATTGAAGTTCCCAATAAAAATGCCACGATCGTTTCGATGAATTCCGTGATTGCATCACAAAAATTTCAAAAATCTGAAATGGAATTGCCTATTGCCTTAGGGAAAACAATTAGCAATGAAACTTTTGTTGTCGATTTGTCCAAAATGCCACACTTGCTTATGGCGGGGGCTACTGGTCAAGGAAAGTCTGTAGGTTTAAATGCAGTTTTAACTTCCCTACTCTACAAAAAACACCCTGCCGAAGTCAAATTCGTTTTGGTTGACCCCAAGAAAGTTGAATTGACTTTATTTAATAAAATTGAGCGCCATTATTTAGCAAAACTCCCCGACTCGGAAGATGCGATTATTACAGATAATACAAAGGTTATCAATACTTTAAATTCGCTCTGTATTGAAATGGATAAACGCTATGATTTGTTAAAGGCTGCATTTTGTAGAAATATCAAAGAATATAATATAAAATTTAAAGCGAGAAAATTGAACCCCAACAAGGGACACAAGTTTTTACCTTATATTGTTTTGGTCGTTGACGAGTTTGCGGATTTGATTATGACTGCTGGAAAAGAAGTTGAAACCCCAATAGCACGATTAGCACAACTTGCAAGAGCGATTGGGATTCATTTGATTATTGCCACACAACGTCCGTCTGTAAATGTAATTACAGGGGTTATCAAGGCCAACTTCCCTGCACGAATTGCCTTTAGAGTAACGTCAAAAATTGATTCGAGAACGATTTTAGATAGTTCTGGAGCCGATCAGTTAATTGGACGTGGAGATATGCTTTACACCCAAGGTAATGATTTAGTTCGTATTCAATGTGCTTTTGTTGATACACCTGAAGTAGAACGACTCACCGAATTTATTGGCTCACAAAAAGCTTACCCAAGTGCCTATATTTTGCCAGAATATATAAGTGAAGAATCTGGCACAAGTATTGATATTGATATCAACGATAGAGATCAAATGTTTCGTGAAGCTGCTGAAGTTATTGTAATTGCTCAACAAGGTTCAGCCTCATTATTGCAACGAAAATTGAAATTAGGTTATAACCGAGCAGGACGCCTTATTGATCAATTGGAAGCCGCTGGAATTGTAGGGCCTTTTGAGGGCAGCAAAGCACGTCAAGTTTTGATCTCCGATATAGTAGCTTTAAATCAATTATTAGATAATGAAATTTCTTAAAATTAATTTTCTCCTTTTCGCTCTAATTTCGTTGAGCACAAGTGATGCACAAACCAAAGACCCAAAAGCAAAACAGCTTTTGAGTGAAGTCAATGAAAAAATAAACAGTTACGATAATATTGAGATTTCTTTTAAGTATGTTTTAGAAAATGAGTCGGAAAATATCCGACAAGAAACAAAAGGAAAAGTCACACTAGAAGGAGACAAATATGTACTTGATATTCTTGGGATTCAACGCATTTTTGATGGAAAAACACTCTACACCATCAGCTCAGAAGACGAAGAGGTTACAATTTCTAATGAAAACTCCGAAGAAGAAAATACAATTTCACCAAGTCAATTGTTTTCATTTTTTGAGTCAGGATACAACTATACTCTAGACATCATTCAAAATAAAATGGGGCGAAAAATACAATATATCAAACTCACTCCTATTGATTCAGAGACTGAAATAAAATACGCTCTACTTGGAATTGACATCAAAACAAAACACATCTATAATTTAATTGAAATAGGTGAAAACAATACCAAAACAACAATAAGTATAATAGAATTTAATACAAACACCCCTCTTCCTCAATCATTTTTTAAGTTTGATGCCTCAAAATACAGCGATTATTACATCAATAATTTAGATTAGGGCCAGCATTGAAAATTTTAGATCGCTACATACTATCTACCTATTTGAAGTCATTTTTTAGTGTCTTTACTATTTTGATGTTTATTTTCCTACTGCAATCCGTATGGGTTTATATTTCTGAGCTCGCTGGAAAAGATTTAGAATTTGATGTAATTCTAAAATTTTTGATATATGTATCCCCTCGAATTGTAGTTTTAGTTCTCCCCCTAACGGTGCTTTTGGTATCGATAATGGTCTTTGGAAATTTTTCTGAAAACTACGAGTTCGCAGCAATGAAATCTACAGGAATTTCTTTGCAACGTGCCATGAAAAGTTTAAGTATTTTTATCGTATTTCTTTCTATTGTTAGTTTTTTCTTTGCCAATAATGTCATTCCATTAGCAGAGTATAACTTTTATAATTTACGACAGAACATTGCACGGGTAAAACCTGCAATGATTGTTGCCGAAGGTCAATTTAATCAGATTCAAGACATCAACATCAAAGTGGCCAAAAAAAGTGGTGACAATGGTGAATTCCTCGAAGATGTTATCATTCATCAAAAAAAAGGGAATACTTCTGGAAACTATACTGTAATTAAATCTAAAACAGGAGAATTTTATAGTGATGAATCTTCAGATCTTGTTCAACTCATCCTTTATGATGGAAATTATTATGATGAGATTCAATCCGCAAATTATCAAAAGAGAACAAAAAACAGACCACAAGTCAAAAGTACATTTGAGCGTTATGTCATAAATATTGATGTCTCGAAATTTAACGATGTAGATTTTGATAAAAAAAACACGAATACACGTTTTAATATGCTTGGTGTTGCCGAATTGAATACCACCATTGATTCCTTGTACGAAACAAAAAGCAAAGCAATAGAGGAGTTTTCAAAAAATATGATGGCACGCTCACTACAAACAAATTTGAATCTAAATTATAATTACAAAAAAAAGGACTCTTTAGCCGCTGTACCAAAAAATATAATTGATCTTTTTACTAAGAAAAAGGCCGTTCAGCTTTACGATTTGGCAATAGGATCTGCCAAATCTGCACAAGATGACATAAAAGTAAAGGCAAAATCATTATCAATTTCTACAACAAATATTAATAAACATATTGTGGCGCTACACGACAAATTTGCACTAGGCTTGATGTGTATTATCCTGTTTTTTGTAGGTGCACCACTTGGAGCATTGATACGAAAAGGGGGTATTGGACTTCCTTTGGTTATTGCTATTCTTATCTTCTTAACGTATCACTTCATTAGTATTTTTGCTAAAAACAGTTCGGAAGATAATAGTTTAGATCCTGTTTTTGCGACATGGTTAGCTGGATTAATTATGTTGCCTTTTAGTATATATCTTACGAGTAGAGCAACAAAAGATAGTGCGCTTTTGGATTTAGATTCTTTCTTAATTCCATTAAAACAAAAATTAGTTAAAACCTCTATAATTTCAGATAATTATCATAAAAACGAAAGTGTTGATACAAAAAATATAGACCGTTTTGAAAATGATAAACTCATTGATTTAGTAAAAAATTATAGACACTATGGGTTGAGTATTGCTCACAAAAAAAATGCGCTTCAAGTTCTAGAACAAAGAGGAATTACAGAATTAGAACTGAAACTTTCTGGAAATTTAAGTAATGAATCTTTTGAATCTGGTGTGCGTCATATGGAAGATTATCATGAAAATGCAACACTTGCAAATTATGCGCATCTTACGCTCTTAATTTTTGGCATTAGTGGATTGATCCTAAATAATAATGGCCTACCAACAATAGGAAAAATTTTGGTCACTATTTGTATATTTTCAGTGTTATTATTTCTTGTATTGTTTACTAAGGTTTTAAAAAATCAATCTGAATTTTATAAAATTTTGAAAAAAAATTTTATGACCCATAATGTCGTTTTCGTCATTTTGGCGCTCCCCCTATTCTTCTTATATCGATTGTATTTCAATAAAAAAATGAATGAAGATTTAACTAAAATTTCATAAGTTTTACTAACGTTCTACTATCTTTGCAAAAAATACTACATGTCTATAACACAAAAATCAACTCTAGTAGAAAAACTCAACACCATTGAGGAAGCAATAGCAGATATAAAAGCGGGTAAGGTCGTTGTTGTTGTTGATGATGAAAACCGCGAAAATGAAGGTGATTTTATTGCTGCAGCAGAAACTGTAACGCCAGAAATGATCAATTTTATGGCCACTCATGGACGCGGACTTATTTGTGCCCCACTAACAGAAACCCGTTGTGATGAATTGGATTTGAATATGATGGTACAAAACAATACTGTACTTCATCATACACAATTTACAGTTTCTGTCGATTTAATTGGACATGGATGCACCACAGGAATATCAGTATCTGACCGCGCTAAAACCATCAAATCATTGGTAAACCCCAAAACTAAGTCGCACGATCTTGGCCGCCCAGGGCATATTTTTCCATTAAAAGCAAAAAATGGTGGTGTTTTGCGGCGTACAGGACATACTGAAGCCGCTGTTGATTTGGCCCGATTGGCTGGATTTGAACCCGCTGGTATTTTGGTTGAAATTTTAAATGAGGACGGAACTATGGCACGATTGCCACAACTAATTAAAGTGGCCAAAAAATTTGACCTCAAAATCATTTCTATTGAAGATCTTGTTGCCTATCGAATGCAACACGATTCGTTAATTGATAAAAAACATGATTTTCAAATTGAAACTCGTTTTGGAACATACCGACTAAGAGCATATCAACAAACCACCAATGATGCCGTTCATATTGCACTGACAAAAGGACAATGGTCTACTAATGAAGCAATACCAACACGAATCAACTCCACATTAGTGAATAATGATATTTTGGGAACATTCACCAATAATGCTGATAAAAAATTAGATGATATGTTTCGTGTGATTGATAAAAAAGGCAAGGGTGCTATTATTTTTATCAATCAAAATTCTAGTCCACAAAAAACATTGAAACGATTAGACGTTTTAAAAGAGACGCAAAAAAAAGGTGAAGTTGTCAAAGCACCAAGCATTAGTATGGATGAAAAAGATTTTGGTATTGGTGCTCAAATTCTTCACGACCTAGATATTACTAAAATTAATCTGATTTCCAATAGCAAACAAAAAAAGCGTGTTGGAATGATTGGTTATGGCTTAGAAATTATTGATTATATCAAATACTAACCAATTGTATTTTTGATGCAATTGGCCATTAATTCAGCTCTTTGATGCGCTTTTTCTTCAGTCCAAGATAATTTTATGAGACATGAGATATTTCTTCCAATAAAATGATCTGATTTAGAAAAATCCTTGTCTTTCAAATCATTTAATCCATTTTTTAAGTCTTGAGATAATGGATACAAAGATTTTTTATCCTTCAAGTGCTCCCATTTTCGAATATAGTGCCAATTGTTGTCATAATAGTGAAAACAAGCATCGATTCCATTGGCTTTAAAGGATTGAATGACACCTCTAGCGGTTTCTAAATCGTCTAAGAAAAAATTTAAAAAAGCATAACTTTCTACTCCACCCTCTGGCACGGTTCGAAAGGTCACCCCATCAATGGGTTCTATGGCATGTCTTAGAATGGAATAATGCTTTTTTTGTAAGTCCAAAAACGCATCTAAACGCCTAAATTGTGCCAACCCAACAGCAGCATTGAGTTCAGAAATACGAAAATTATAGCCTAAAAACGGGTGTGTTTCGGCGCCACGGTCGTGTCCAACATGATCATGTCCATGGTCACTAAAATGATCCAGATATTTTGCATAAGTCGTGTTGTTGGTGATAACGCCTCCGCCTTCGCCACAAGTGACTGTTTTGACAAAATCAAAAGAAAAACAACCCAAATCGCCAATCGTTCCTAAGGATTTTCCTTTGTATGTGCCGCCAATGGCTTGGCAAGCATCCTCGATTAGTAGTAAATGGTGTGTGTCACAAATAGATTTTAAAGCCTCAAGATTGGCCATACTGCCGCACATATGCACTGGCATTATGGCTTTTGTTTTTGGAGTGATAGCAGCTTTAACAGATGCAATATCAAGCGTTAAAGTATCGTCTATATCAACAACTACAGGCGTTGCTCCTGTCATCATAATAGCTTCAAAGCTCGCTACAAACGTAAAGGTTGGCATAATAACTTCATCTCCAGCACCTACTCCTGCAGCAGCTAGGGCCATACTTACAGCAGCAGTGCCGCTACTCACCAGTTGTGCATGCTGAACATCAAATCGTTTTTGAATAGCCAATTCCATATCCTTGGCTTTCCAATGACCTTGTCTAAGGCCATCAAAACCATAACGCATCAAAACACCTGAGTCCAATACATCGTGGACTTCTTTGCGTTCTGCTTCTCCAAAAAGTTCAAATCCGGGCATAATTATAAAATTTCAGTTACAGATTCAGATAGGGGTTTACGGACTTTTTTCATTGCTGCAAAAGGATCATCCTCTGCCCTATACCCCATTGGCATAATAAGAACAGAACGTAAGCCTTTGGCTTTTAAATCGAAATACGCATCAAATTTTGCAGGCTCAAAACCTTCCATTGGGCAAGCATCAATGTTAAGATCAGCACAAACGGCTAACAAATTCCCCATGGCCAAATATGCTTGTTTTGCACCCCAAAGAAAAATTTCATCTGTGGATTTAGCCCCAAAACTATCAATAATATGCGTTCTAAAAGGCGCTAAAATTTCATCTGGTGTTTGACGAATACTTTTGATACGCTCAAAATATGCATTGACATAATCCGCATCTAATGAGGTTTTGACGCAAAAAATAGCCACATGAGACGCCTGTTCCACTTGCTGTTGATTCATAGACATAGGCACCAATTCGTTTTGAATGGCTTTGTTATGGACCAACAAAAGCTGAACGGGTTGCAACCCATACGAAGACGCTGACAGATTAAAGCCTTCTTTTATTTTTTCAATATCTGATGATGAAATAAATTTATTAGAATCAAATTTTTTGGTGGCATAGCGCCATTTAAGGGCGTTGAGTAGACTCATAGTATTGTATTTTGAGCAAAAATAAGGAATTTTAGAAGGATGAAGACCTAATGAAAATTTAATATTTTTTATATATTTACAACGAATAAAGTCCCAAATTTATTCTTCATATCATGAAATGCCTATAGCATCTGTAGTATTTATTTTTTCTTGAAGATTTTTTTGGAACCTGTTCAGTGAGCTGGATTTAGTTTGGTGTCAATAATAAATTTAAAATGATAATAAAATACAAAAAACAGCCTTTGTTGTTTTACTTAACAGCAGGATTATTTTGGTTAATATTCTTTATTGTGATTTTATTTGAAAAAGAAAGACTTAATTGGATAGATTATGGTTGGATTGTAATGTCCTTTGTTTATTTAGGGATATTTTATTATCAAAAGAAATATAAATACATCACTATAGAAGATGGCATAATTAGAATCAATGGCCCTTTAGGAAAAGAATTAAAACTTATTGAAATCAAACGAATTAAAAAGTTTGCTGGGGATTATATTATCAAAACAGACCAGAAAGAAATGACTATAAATACGCAAATCATCGATCCTAATTCATTAAAAGAATTAGATGTAGAATTAGAAAAACTTGATGTGGTTTGGGGATGAATGTAGATCATAAACAAGGAGGATACTAGAGACTAAACAAGTTTAGTGTGTCTTTTGAATCATAAATGATTGACCGTCCTAAAAGCAAAAACCCACAACTTATGTTGTGGATTTCCTTTTGCGGAGAAAGAGGGATTCGAACCCCCGGAGGTGTGACCCTCAACAGTTTTCAAGACTGCCGCATTCGACCACTCTGCCATTTCTCCTAATGCGAGTGCAAATATAAGCGGGTTTTCTATTCTTTTCAAATAGTTTTTGGATTTATTTTTTTTAAGTTCATATTTCTTTACCCTTTATTTTTTTAAAAACAAAACCGCTGTTCTGAAATATTCGTATTTTAGAGGTATGAAACATCCATAACTAAAATTTTGTCGATCAAAAATATCAACGCATGGATGTTCCATGTGACCGAAAAAAACAATACATAAATACACATGAAATGGAACAACGCCCTACGAGATTTTGAGCATTATTTAAAAATTGAACGTGGTTTATCAATACATACCATCAACAGTTACCGTATGGATGTTCAAAAGTTGATTTCATTTTTGGAAACCCATAAAAAAACAATCAGCCCCATAACCATTGATTTTGAAACCATGCAAGTTTTTTTATATGAATTGGCCAAAACAGTAAATGCGCGTACACAGTCGCGAGTTATTTCTGGTTTAAGGAGTTTTTTCGATTATCTTATTTTTGAAAACTACCGAAAGGATAATCCTCTAGAACATATAGAAGCGCCCAAAATTGGCAGTAAACTCCCCGATACACTTTCGGTTAAGGAAATCGATACCATTGTGGCGGCTATTGATTTAAGCACACCGCTTGGTGAACGTAACAGAGCTATTATTGAAACTTTATACAGTTGTGGTTTGCGTGTAAGTGAACTGACAAACTTAAAACTCTCCGATTTGTTTTTTGATGAAGGTTTTATTAAAGTTACAGGAAAAGGCAACAAACAGCGTTTTGTCCCGATTGGGAATCAAACTCAAAAATTTATCAATTTGTATAAAAACCATGGGAGGAGGTCTCTAAAGATTGATCCACAACATATGGATACGCTTTTTTTAAATCAAAGAGGAAAACAACTCACCCGAGCCATGATTTTTACCATCGTTAAGACGTTTACAGAAAAAGCAGGGATTCAAAAATCCATTTCCCCACATACGTTCCGACATTCTTTTGCCACTCATCTTTTGGAAAATGGCGCCGATTTACGAGCCATTCAAGTTATGCTAGGACACGAAAGTATTACCACTACAGAAATATATATGCACGTGGATAAAAGCCACTTAAAAGACGTTATAACTTCATTTCATCCTAGGACACAAAAAAAGCAACTTTCTTAAAAAAGTTGCCTTTTCACTAGTTTAATTTAAAAAATTATTTAGCAATATTCACTGCTCGTGTCTCACGAATAACAGTAACTTTAACCTGTCCAGGATAAGTCATATCCGTTTGAATTTTTTGAGAAATTTCAAACGATAATCTGCTGGCGTTATCATCATCAACTTTTTCACTTTCAACAATAACTCGCAGTTCTCTACCCGCTTGTATGGCGTAGGCTTTTTGAACACCATTAAAATTAAAAGCAATTTGTTCTAAATCTTTTAAACGTTGGATATAGGAATCTAAAACTTGACGCCTTGCTCCTGGTCTAGCACCAGAAATAGCATCACATACTTGAACAATTGGTGAAAGTAAAAACTTCATTTCAATTTCATCATGATGGGCTCCAATAGCGTTACAGACTTCTTCATTTTCGCCATATTTTTCGGCCCATTGCATTCCTAAAATCGCATGTGGAGTTTCCATGTCAACCTCAGAATCAGGAACTTTACCAATATCATGCAATAGTCCAGCACGTTTAGCAAGTTTGGAGTTAATCCCTAGTTCTGCAGCCATAATACCACAAAGTTTGGCCACTTCTCTGGAGTGTTGCAGCAGATTTTGACCATACGAAGAACGGTATTTCATTCGACCCACAGTTTTAATCAACTCAGGGTGTAAACCATGAATGCCTAAATCAATAACTGTACGTTTTCCAACCTCAATGATTTCTCTGTTAATTTGTTTTTCAGTTTTACGAACGATTTCTTCAATTCGCGCAGGGTGAATACGGCCATCGGTAACGAGCTTGTGCAATGAAAGTCGAGCAATTTCTCGGCGCACAGAATCGAAGCATGACAAAATGATGGCTTCTGGCGTGTCATCTACAATAATTTCGACACCAGTAGCGGCTTCAAGTGCTCTAATATTTCGCCCCTCTCTACCAATAATTCGTCCTTTCATATCATCAGATTCAATATTAAAAACGGAAACACAATTGTCTATAGCCTCTTCTGTTCCAATCCGTTGAATGGTGTTGATGATAATCTTCTTGGCATCTTGTTCTGCAGTCAATTTGGCTTCTTCCATTTTTTCTTGAACATAGGCCATCACATCATTTTTGGCCTCAGCTTTTAAAGATTCCACCAATTGAGATTTGGCTTCATCGGCAGAAAGTCCAGAAATGACTTCAAGTTGTTGCACTTGGCTTTTGTGCATTTTATCAAGTTCTTCTTGTCGTTTTTCTATAACAGATATTCTCTGATCGTAGTCTTTTTTCTTAACTTCAAGTTCATGATTTAGTTTTTTATTTTTTGATAGCTCTGTAGAAACTTGTGATTCTTTATCTCGAGTTCTTTTTTCGGCTTCTGCCATTTTTTTATCTCTCGATAATATCACTTTTTCATGCTCAGATTTCAGCTCTAAAAAACGTTCTTTTGCTTGAAAAATTTTATCTTTTTTTATGTTTTCGCCTTCAGATTTTGCTTTTGAAATAATGTCATTGGCCGAGCGTTTTGCGTTTCTTGTAATCTGTGAAGCATTATTCTTCTCTCTTATTTTAGAAATTATAAATCCTAAAATTAGCCCTAATACAGCAGCTCCAGCACCTATAAATATGATATTTTGATCCATTTGTTGTGATATTGATTAAAAAAAAAGCCTGCAAAGATCCTAGTTTTGTATAAACTCCTTAATAAAAAGATTTAAGGCTGAAAAGCTGATCAAGGATCTGCAAACAAGGCAGCATGCTTTTACAACTTAAACGGACCCCATTTATAGATTTCTCGTTGAGTTTATCAAAAAATTGATCAATACAGGCAGTATGTATTATATATTTTAAAGAACGTTGATGTTTAAGTGTTCTTCTAGGCGCTTATCCAAATCCATTAGACGTTGTTCTAGTGTTTCACTTAAACTGTTTTTATTAATTTTTGTTTGTTCAGTTTCAGCGGCAAATTGTAAGGCACACATGGCCAAAACATCTTGCTTGTCCTGAACAGAATAACTTTGTTCAAACTTTTTAACAGTTGCATCTATCTTTTGAGCAGCCAATCGCAAACCTTCTTCTTGGTTTGGTGCAATTGTCAAAGGGTAAACCCTATTCGCAATCGATAATTTAATCTTTAATTGCTCGCTCATAAGTTATTATTTAATCTGATAAACTTGCAATGCAATCGTTTATCTCTTTAATCAAAGCATTTATTTTGAGCTTTGAAGCTCTTTTATCTTCGTTACTGCCTAGCATCGAACTTGCAATTTTTAAAGAGTCAAACTCTGCTTGATTATCTTCAAGCTGTTGAAGTTGATCTTTACTTTGAGATTTTAATGTTTCAATCTCTTTTTTTAGAGCATCATTTTCTTCTTTCAATTGCCCAAACTGAACTATAATTTTATCAATTTTTTCTTCTAATGTTTGGACAATATTTTCGATTTTGCTCATTTACAAATTCAATACCTTATTCCACAAATTTAACATTCCATGTCTAAAATTACAATTTCTATGCCGATTTATTTTTAAATAATTTATCCAAACCAATTCTTTGCTTTTTATTTTCAATTCAATATTTTAGCTAAAGATCATACTTATGAAAGTTTTTAAAATTTTATGTTTTTTGTGTTCGATTTATCTATCTGCACAAACCCCATATCCTCAGGACTACTTCCGTTCTCCATTGGATATTCAACTTGTACTTTCTGGAACATTTGCAGAACTTCGATCCAATCATTTCCACTCTGGGTTAGACATCAAAACCAATGGAAAACAAGGTTTTAAAGTTTATGCTGCAGCTCAAGGATATGTAAGCCGTATTAAAATTTCTCGATATGGCTATGGAAAAGCGTTGTATATTACACACCCTAATGGCTACACTACAGTTTATGCACATCTTCAAAAATTTTCACCTGAGATTGAAGCCTATATCAAAAAACAGCAATATCAAAAAGAACAATTTGAAATTGAACTTTTTCCAAAACTCAATGCCCTAAAAATAGAATCAGATGCATTAGTTGCTTTTTCTGGGAATACAGGTGGTTCATCTGGTCCGCATTTACATTTCGAGATTAGAGATAAACAAGAACGCCCTATGAATCCCATGCTTTTTGGGTTGGATATAAAAGATACAACAGCACCAGAGTTATATGAGTTATATGCCTACCCCATTTCAGAGAATAGCCATATCGATGGGGTTCAAAAAAAGAAAAAAATAAGACTTATAAAACAACCCGATGGAAGTTTTGTTGCTGAAGCTATAAAATGTTTTGGAGAAATTGGTTTTGGGATTGTAGCCAATGATAGGCAAGATTATGCACCAAATAAAAATGGTGTTTCAAAAATTGAAACCTATTTTAACGGCCAAAAATCCATTAATATAGATTTTAAAAGATTTTCATTCAGTGAAACCAAACACATTAACCGTTTTATAGATTATGCTCACTATCGGGCTAAAAAAAGAAAAATACAAAAATTATTTATCGAAAAAAACAATCCTTTAAGTCTATTTACTTTTGAAGAGCAAAAAGGAAAACTTAATATAAAAGATAGTGCAAATTATTCGTATCTTATAAAAATTAAAGATTTTAAAAACAATTTTACTTCTGTTCGTGTACCTATACTTGGAGAATTTCAAAATATAAAAAAGGTAGATTCAATTCCGTTAAATTACACTTTTATTAACGCCTCAGAAGTTGGTGTATTCGAAGAAAAATCGATACGAGTAGAAATTCCAGCACATACTTTATATGATGACACTTATTTAGATATTGAAGTTAAAAATGATACTCTAAAACTACATCGCCCAAACATTCCATTAAAAAAGTCGATGACCATAACATTTGATGTTAGTCACTATGAACCCGATGATATGGAACACCTTTATATTGCTAGTGTTTCTGCATATGGAAAATTGTATTATACCTCTACAAAACGTAAAGGATCAACGCTTTCTGCAAGAACTAAATACTTTGGAACATACACCCTTGCGACTGATAAAGAAGGTCCAAAAATCACACCTTCAAACTTCAAAAATGAAAGCTGGTTGAGCAATTATCGATATTTAAAAATAAAAATTTCTGATGAAATTTCAGGGATTAAAAACTTTAGAGCAACTGTAAATGGGAAGTGGATTTTAATGGAATATGACTCCAAAACCAACACCCTTACGCATGACTTCAATGATGGAGTTGTAAATGATACTAAAAATAATTTAAAGCTTATTGTAACGGATAATGTAGGAAATAGTTCTAAATTTGAATCTGTATTTTACAGACAATAAATCTTTTGAGACTTGAAAATCAATTATTTAAATTTTTTATTTGTTTTTTTTCTAATAGGCCAACTTCAACTCATGGCACAAACAGCAACTCTGCGTGGTGTACTTTTGGACGAATTGAACAACCCTATTGAAAATGCAACTATTTCTACTAATTTGAATGGAACTATTTCTAATTCTAATGGATTTTATATTCTAGAAATTCCTGCAAATAAAGATGTAAACGTTGAGTTTTCTCATATTAATCACAAAGCTGTTCGCGTTATTTTTAATCTAAAAAATGGACAAGAATTTGAATTTAATCCAGTGTTAAAAATAGACATCGAACAAATTGAAGCTATAGTAA
>Ga0255773_10000608_pt1 | contig 37866 bp, 41 predicted proteins | sample 011ome_17_FD_179971 | JGI IMG/M metagenome (GOLD analysis project Ga0255773, IMG submission 179971) | Coastal salt marsh microbial communities from the Groves Creek Marsh, Skidaway Island, Georgia - 011502XT metaG (version 2) | ecosystem: Environmental > Aquatic > Marine > Intertidal zone >... | reverse complement strand
TGAATTAATTCTCGAAGAGAATCCATCAGACAAGTTTGAGTTATCTCATTTGATCCAACTTCATTTTATCAGCAAAATGGACACAATAGTCCCTCAAGTCCTCCACGATAGCATCTTCCCCTGTGGCTTTCTGAAAATTATCTGCCATCGTTACCAATGTTTGGTAAAAGAACATTTTCATTTCATCCACCATCATCTCCTTGGTCCACAAATCCATTCGCAAAGCAGCCTTATCCTCTTTGTCCCAAACAGATAAAATCATTGCTTTGCACTCTTTGTTCTTAATATTGGCATCCGTAGCTGTCCAATTCATAGCCTCTGGCACATTGTGTTCATCTGTTTTTACGGTAATATTTATTTGAGCTGTTTTTTCCTTTGACATCTTATTTGATTAATTTTTTCGTAAAGGTCTTAAAATTTTAGGTAAAAAAAGTTCAACATTGACTAGAACCTTTCAGTTTTTTAAGAATTTTATTCCCGCGATTCTTTACTCCCGAAGAGCTGCCGGGAAGTATCTCTTCGATGCAGAGAATTAACTCATTTGTCAACTCTGGATATATTTTCACCATTTGGTCCAATACACCCATAGAAAAAGCTTTTACTGCAATAGCCGTCTCTTTTTTCGTTAATAAACGAAAACATGCATCAATTACAGCTCCATGATACTCGGTAGGAATCGATTTAAATTGAAGTATCCGAACGATATTTCTCTTAACCGAATCGGAATAAGACTCTTCCCCAATTATTTTAATAAAATCACTGTAAAAATGATCAAAAAAACCTGCTCTTTCATCAAAACAATGAGTTATTACCCAGGCAGCTTTCTCGCTGTAAGGCGAATTGTTTTCCTTTATAATTTCTACCAACTCGCTGTACTTTGCTTTACTATTGGCTACCAGCCCTACCACTTCATAACTATTCGCTCTCGAAGCTTTTTTTGCTAATAATTCTTTCATAAGTGGTAGTTTCTGGTGTTAATTGTTCTTAATAATAGAAAAAAAGGAGAACAATTTTATTATAGACTTTGGATATTTTCTACATTTGTATATGTCCAAGGCAAAAAAAAATAGATACAAAACAACCTCGTTTTATGTGACCATAAGTATGGGATTCATCCTATTTCTATTACTTATTTTTGGAATGGCAATCCTAAGGTTGGACAAAATTTATGGCGATCAAAAAGAAAAGATTGAGGTAGATGTATTCTTCAGAGAAAACGCCAAAATGGCCAAAATGCAGCAGATTGAAAAAGAAATTAGTCTTGATCATCGCGTTAATTCAACCACTTATATCCCAAAAGAGAAAGCAGTAGAGTTTATGGTTGAAGGGATGGGCGAGGAATTTCTTGATGAGTTTTTGGGTGGGAATCCGCTCTACAACAGTATTAATTTGACCCTCAAAAAAGAGTACGCTCAGCTGGATAGTGTTCAATTATTTGAGCAAAACATCTTGGAGAAATACGAAGATTATGTAAGTGAAATTTCTTACAGCAAGGCACAGTTTCAAACCATAAACGATACCTTTTACAACGGATTGTGGTATGCTTTAGGGCTAAGTAGTATTTTGCTAACCATCGCCATAATTTTAATAAACAACACCATCAGATTAGCGATCTTTTCAAAACGATTTCTCATTCGTACGATGCAATTTGTAGGTGCAAAACATAGTTTTATCAAAAAGCCATTCCTGCTGAATTCCATCATGCAAGGAATTACCTCAGCTCTATTTGCCATTATACTGTATATCTTATTGAGCTTGGCGCTCGAAAATTACAACTCTATCATTGGCGAACTCGTATTCAATGCAGAAAACATTTATTCCAACTTTGTCATCTTTGGTATTATCATAGCTATCGGAATTTTAGTTAGCTTTGGTTCGACCTACTTCTCAATGAACAAGTATTTAAAACTAAGTCAGGACAAACTATACAAACAATAAGAACCTATGGAAAACGACAACATTTATTTCACCAAAAAAAATTACATTTTGATTCTTGCCGGAATTATAGTGTTTGTGTTGGGTTACTTTATTATGTCGGGTGGAAATCCTGAAGATCCAAGTGATTACAGCGATGATATTTTTAATTTTCAACGACTTACTTTAGCACCATTTATAGTAATTTCGGGCTATGTAATCGTGTTGTTTGGAATTATCAAGAATTTCAAACCAGAATCGGATACCGAAGAAATAGACTCGTCAACCAAGAAATAAACACCTTAACACTTTTTTCTTTCATGGGTTTATTAGAAGCCATTATTCTTGGAATTGTTCAAGGACTTACCGAATTTTTACCCGTCAGTAGTAGTGGGCATATTGAGCTGGTGAAAGCAATTTTCGATAAAGAAATTCAAGAAAGTATGACTATGACAGTGGTTCTCCACTTTGCTACTGCCCTGAGCACTTGCGTAATATTCAGAAAAGATATTGCAGAAATAATTAGGGGATTGTTTCAATTTAAAAACAATAAAGAATTTCAGTTTTCTCTCAAAATTATTATTTCTATGATTCCTGCAGCAGTTGTAGGTATCTTGTTTGATGATCTAATTGATTCATTTTTTATAGGTAAAATCCTCCTTGTGGGATGTATGCTTTTGATTACTGGTGCTCTGTTATTTGTTGCCGACAAAGCAAAAACCACCAATAAAGAGGTTAGCATTCCTCATTCTATTCTTATCGGAATTTCTCAAATGATTGCCATTCTTCCGGGAATTTCTCGCTCGGGTGCTACCATTTCCACTTCGGTATTGTTGGGAATTGACAGAGAGAAAGCTGCACGATTTTCTTTTTTGATGGTTGTTCCATTAATTTTTGGAAAAATCGCTAAAGACTCCCTTGGACTTTTAAAATCAGATTCAGGAATATCCTCCCCTGAGTTTCTCCCCTATTTTGCAGGTTTTGTTTTTGCTTTTGTCACAGGACTGTTAGCTTGTAAATGGATGATCAAGCTAGTGAAAAACTCGAACCTCACCTATTTTTCAATCTACTGTTTTGTAATTGGAATTTCGGCCATCTTCTATACTATCTGTTAGCACTATGAATCACCCAGTAGATTTTCATGAAGGAGAAGTTATTTTAGTGGACAAACCACTAAAAATCACCTCATTTGGCGCGGTAAATCGTGTAAAACGAGTCTTTGTACAACGAACCAAAAAAAAACGATACAAGATAGGGCATGCCGGCACATTAGACCCTTTGGCTAGTGGTTTACTAATTATGTGCAGTGGCAAAAAAACCAAAACAATATCTTCCTTTCAAAACTTACCCAAGGAGTACACTGCCACCATTAGACTTGGAGCAACAACACCCTCGTATGACTTAGAAACTGAGATAGACCAAACCTTTGATATTTCTTCTCTTACCGAAGAAAAAATAAGGGAGTGTGCACAAAGTTTTGTGGGTGAGCAAGAACAACTACCTCCGATATTTTCGGCAAAAAAAATTCAAGGAAAAAGAGCCTATGACTTAGCCCGAGCAGGAGAAGAAGTAAACGTAACACCCAACAAGATTATCATTCATGAAATGGAAGTATTGAGCGTAAATCTTCCAGACGTGAAAGTAAGAATTGCCTGTAGCAAAGGAACTTACATACGCTCCATAGCCTACGATTTTGGAGTAAAACTGAATAATGGCGGTCACCTTACCGAGCTAAGAAGAACAAAAATTGGGAGTTATGATGTTGAAAATGCACATACCATAGAACAAGTTCAACAATGGATTTTTGATTCGGAATTTACCCCAATCTCTTAAAATTCTTATACTCATTTCACCGCCCGCATATAGTTAGGAAAAAAGGTTCTAAAATCGTATTTTTGTATTCTGAAACAAAAACTACTATGAAATTATCAAAATTTGGATTTGAATTACCTGAAGAGTTATTGGCAGAATATCCAGCCGAAAACAGAGACGAAGCAAGATTAATGGTGCTTAACAGAGAAAAACAAACCATTGAACATAGACAATTCAAAGACCTGATCGAATACTTTGATGACGAGGACGTTCTTATCATGAACAATACCAAGGTATTTCCTGCCAGAATGATTGGTAACAAAGAAAAAACCGGAGCAGAAATTGAAGTTTTTTTGTTGAGAGAACTAAACAAAGAAAGTCTTCTTTGGGATGTACTCGTAGATCCAGCAAGAAAAATACGAATTGGAAACAAACTATACTTTGGAGAAGATGAAGAATTGGTAGCCGAGGTAATTGACAATACAACTTCGAGAGGAAGAACACTGCGATTTCTTTTTGATGGGACCTACGAAGAGTTTCAAGACAAGGTAAGACAGTTGGGTCAAACTCCTCTTCCAAAATACATCAAAAGAGAGGTTGAGCCAGAAGATGAAGAAAGGTATCAAACAATTTATGCAAGACATGAAGGATCGGTAGCTGCACCAACCGCTGGGCTTCATTTTAGCAAAAACCTACTTAAAAGACTTGAGATAAAAGGAGTAAACTTTGCAGAGGTAACCTTACATGTTGGGTTAGGAACATTTCAGCCAGTAGAAGTGGAAGATTTGACGAAGCACAAAATGGGGTCTGAAAGAGCTTATGTAAGTCAAATGAATGCAGATATTATAAACAAAGGAATCCTTAACAAGAAAAATGTTTGCGCAATTGGAACCACTTCTGTAAGAACTGTAGAGTCCTCTGTTTCTTCAGAAAACCTGCTGAAACCTTTTGATGGATGGACAAATAAATTTATTTTCCCTCCTTACGAATTCAGTATCCCAAATAGATTAATTACTAATTTTCATACTCCTTACTCCACACTCCTGATGATGGTTTGTGCATTTGGTGGGTATGACTTTGTGATGAGAGCTTACGAAGAAGCTGTGAAAGAGAAATACAAGTTTTTCTCATACGGAGACGCCATGTTAATCATTTAATACACATTTTGAGAGTTTTACGACTCTCTTTTTTTTTGCTTTACTCACAAAAAATGAACCGAACAAAACAAGCGAAATAATTCAAGTTGTTTTCCTTATATTTAGTCCTATGAATTCAAACCATTATGTAATTATTGTGGCAGGTGGCGTAGGGAAAAGAATGAATTCTCCATTGCCCAAGCAATTTATTAAGATTCACAACAAACCGATTATTCTGCATACAATCGAACGATTTCTTGAGGCTGATAGCTCCATCCAATTTGTAATATCTCTGCATCCAGATTATATCGAATATTGGGAATCGATGGTGAAGGAATATAATTTCCACTTCAATTATCAAGTTGTAAAAGGAGGGCAAGAACGATTCTTTTCGGTAAAAAATGCCTTAGAATTAATACCAAGAAATGCTATCGTAGGAATTCATGATTCTGTTCGTCCTCTCGTGTCGACCGACACAATTTTACGATGTTTTCGCGAAACAGAAACTCATTTTTCTGCCATACCGGTAGTAGATTCGGTAAACAGTTTGCGGTACATAAATGAACACCGAAACGAAATTGTAGACCGCAGTTTCATCAAACAGGTGCAAACTCCACAGTATTTTGATGCACAACTGATTAAAGAAGCTTACTGCAAGGATTACTCTCGTAAATTTACGGACGATGCTTCGGTTTATGAAGCCAACAATCACGATATGCATCCGGTAAAAGGAAACTCTGAGAATATTAAAATTACGAGTCCGATTGACTTGATAATTGCCAAGGAGTTGTTACGGTAAAATTTATGAACTTTGAATGTTAAAGTAAACTGAGAGAACAAAACAAGTAGTCATGCTAAACTTGATTCAGCATCTGTCAATTAATAAATCAAAGAGTTGCTAATAGACCCTGAATCAAGTTCAGGAAGGCCTTCTTTATTTTCTTTATGATTATTGGAAGGACTACCCGTTTTTTGTTTTATGACCAGTAAAGTTTTAAATTCATTGCATGAAAACAACCCTACGAAAAGCCACCAAACAAGATTTGCAAGCCGTGCTGGATTTGGTGAACGAACTAGCCCTTTACGAAAAAGCACCTCAAGAAGTAACTGTAACTTTAGCGGACTACGAAAAAGATTTTGAGAACAAGGTGTTTGACATTATTCTTGCTGAAGAAGAAAACGAAATAGTAGGACTTGCCTTTTACTACATGGCTTATTCCACCTGGAAAGGCAAAATGCTATACTTAGAAGATTTTGTGGTGAAAGAAGGATTGCGAGGAAATGGAATAGGAAAACTATTGTTCAAAGCCTTTTTGGAAGAAGCACAAAATCTTGGAGCTAGTTTAGCCAAATGGCAAGTGCTAGATTGGAACAAACCTGCCATTAATTTCTACGAAAAATACAACTCTACTATTGAGAAAGAATGGTACAATGGGAAGATATTGGGGAAGGATTTTGACGGGGTTTTGGAGTTGTTACGTTAATCTTTGAATTTGCCATTCTATTGATGTTATTCGTGAAATATTCTTTGCTAGATCCTGAATCAAGTTCAGAATGACAGATGAAAATCCAATTCTTCTCAAAGGGAAGGGAATTTGAAAAATTACGAGAATGCTCCTTCCCTTTGGGAAGGCTGGGATGGGAATTTACTCGTCCTCCGCTTCTCTTTTCAAAAAAGCATCCCAACCTTGTGCCGTAAGTGGTTGCGAAGTATTGTCTCTCGTTACCAAGTTTACCCCCGCATTTTTATCTGTCATATGGCCAATAACTGTCATGTGTGGATTTCCTTTTATCTTCTCAAAATCACTTTGCTTTATAGTGAACAACAATTCGTAATCTTCTCCACCGTTGAGGGCGACTATAGTAGGCGACATCCCAAAATCTTGGGCTGTCAATACTGTTTGTGGGTCGATAGGCAATTTGTCTTCGTAAACGTTACAGCCTACGCCACTTTGGGTACAAATATGAAAAATCTCCGAAGCCAATCCATCCGAAATATCAATCATACTGGTGGGTTTCACTTCCATTTTTGCCAATAATTCGATGATGTCTGCTCGAGCTTCTGGTTTCAAAATCCGTTCCAATACGTAGTCGTTTCCTTCCAAATCTGGCTGAATTTTGTCATTGGCTTTAAAAACTTGTTTTTCTCTTTCGAGCAACTGCAACCCAACATAAGCTGAGCCCAAATCGCCCGTTACTACCAACAAATCATTTTCTTGTGCTCCATTTCGGTACACAATTTCTTCTTCATTGGCCACGCCCATTGCCGTAATATTGATGATGAGTCCAGAAAGCGAAGTAGTGGTGTCTCCACCTATCACTTCCACTCCGTAGATACTGGCAGCAAGCAAAATTCCTTCGTACAACTCGTCTATGGCTTCTACAGGGTATCGGCTCGAAAAACTAAGTGCCACCGTAATGGCTTTTGGCTGAGCGTTCATTGCAAAAATATCGGATAAATTTACCACCACAGCTTTGTAGCCGAGGTGTTTGAGTGGAGTGTACGACACATCAAAATGAACTCCTTCGGTCAGTGTATCGGTGGATATCACTGTTTTTTTGTTTCCAAAATCTACCACAGCAGCATCGTCTCCTATTCCTTTTATTACAGATTTATCCGTAATTTTTATCTTCTTCATGAGTCTATCGATAAACCCAAATTCTCCTAATTCGCTCAGTGCAGTTCTTTTTTCTTCCATAAGGCAAAATTAAGTATTATTACCCGATAAAACATCCATCTTAACCTATTCGGTGAATAAAATTCGTTATTTTTAATATCAATAATAAATGTATCCATGAAAAAAGCCATTTTTTTACTCTCCTTATTCTTTCTCACCCAATGCCAAGAAGAAAAACCACTTCTAGACCAAGCAATTGAAGCACGATGCGAATGCCTCAAAAAATTTGACAAAGAAAAACAAAACATACTAGAAGTGATGCGATGTTCCGATGAGGTAAATGCCCGAGAGGAGTTTGGATCCCTCGACCAAGAAAAAATAGTGGAAGGAATGGAAAAACATTGTCCCGAAGCTGCCCTTCCACTCGATGAGTTAATTCAATAAACTGATTTTTATCAGTGTAGGTTGTCGGATATTTTTCTTAATTTTAGGACGAATAAAAAACGGAGAGTTCTTCGTTTCACCAATTCAAACGATTAAATGAAAACAAGCTGGGAAAATATCTTTTCGCTCAAGCTCTCTGTGATTATCAAAAATCCTGAGTAATAGGGTTAGTTACGCCCAATTTTCATTTAAAATTTCTATAAATTTATTACATTTAAAGTATGCCTAGATACCACACTCTTGGGAATATCCCACCAAAACGACACACCGTTTTTACCAAGCCAAATGGCTCGTATTACTACGAAGAACTGTTCGGGACCATTGGTTTTGATGGAATGTCGTCCTTGCTCTACCACACTCACCGACCTACACAGGTAAAAGAAGTGGTAAAATCGTACTCGGTTGCACCCAAAATTGCGGTCGAAAAAAACATGAAATCTTTAGCTCTCAAAGGGTTTAAAGTTCCGCCAATCAATGATTTTTTGGAAAGCAGAAAATGCGTACTGATGAATAGCGACTGCCAGATTATTTTGGCTTCGCCCAAGAAATCTCTCACCGAGTATTTTTACAAAAACACTGACAGTGACGAGGTGATTTTTATCCACGAAGGTTCAGGAAAACTCCGAACCATGATGGGAAATATTGAGTTTGAGTATGGAGATTACCTAGTAATTCCTCGTGGTATGATATACCAAATAAACTTTGACACGGAAGACAATCGCTTGTTTATTGTAGAATCCAAAAGTCCTGTTTATACCCCCAAAAGATACCGAAACTGGTTTGGGCAGCACCTGGAGCATTCACCCTTTTGCGAAAGAGATTTGCACGGCCCTTCTGAGCTAGAAACTTTTGACGAAAAAGGTGATTTCTTGGTCAAAGTAAAAAAACAAGACATGATTCACGAGTACAATTATGCGGCTCATCCTTTTAGCGTAGTGGGTTGGGATGGATACAATTTTCCGTACAAATTCTCTATCCATGATTTCGAACCTATCACCGGACGAGTGCATTTGCCGCCACCTATTCACCAGACATTCGAAACCGACAGCTTTGTGATTTGCTCCTTTGTACCCAGATTGTACGATTACCACCCAAAAGCCGTACCTGCTCCCTACAACCACAGCAACATAGATTCGGACGAAGTGCTGTACTACGTAGATGGAGATTTTATGAGCCGAAACAACATCGAAAAAGGACAAATAACCCTTCACCCCGCAGGAATTCCGCACGGGCCGCACCCAGGAGCCATGGAACGAAGCATCGGAAAAACCGAAACCGAAGAACTGGCAGTAATGGTAGATACTTTTAAACCCCTGATGGTAACAGAAGAAGCCGTGAAACTGGAGGATGGAGATTATTATAAGTCGTGGCTGGATCACTAAAATAGAGAATAGAATAAAGAAAATAGAAAGAAGAGCTATGAAAGGATTAGCTCTGAGATTAAAGAATAATCTTATCTTAAATGGGTGAAAAGAAAAGACATAATTATAAAAGCCTTAAAATATGGCAGTTAGGAATTGAAATTGCTTTTGATGTTTCTGTTATGGTTATTGAATTTCCGAAACATGAAAAATTTGTTTTAAGTTCTCAAATGAGTAGGTGTTCAGTTTATATGCCAAGCAATATTGCTGGGGGTTCTGCAAGAACAAATAAATCATTCTCTCACTTTCTTGATATCTCCTTGGGTTCTTCATTCGAATTAATAACACAAATATTAGTAGCTAAACACAGAAAATATATTGATATAGAGGAAAAGTTAATAAACAAAATAACTGAATTTCAAAAAATGACAATGGGATTTCAAAATGGATTATAAAGAGTCTTTTCTCTTATTTCTATTTTCTTTTCTCTAAAATAAAACGAGCAAACATGAAACAAGACATAAAAAACGTAGAATACGGATTAGAAAAAATATTTGAGGGAGCACAAGATTTCCTTCCTCTACTAGGAACTGACTATGTAGAGTTTATAGTAGGAAATGCGAAGCAGGCGGCTCACTTTTACAAAACAGCCTTTGGGTTTCAGTCTCACGCATTCAAAGGACTAGAAACTGGCTGCAAAGAATATGCATCGTATGTACTGAAACAAGACAAAATACGACTGGTGCTTACTACCCCGCTTAACTCAAGCAGCTGGATGAACGAGCATATAGCCAAGCATGGCGATGGAGTAAAATTTGTGGCCCTGTGGGTAGACGATGCCAAAAAATCGTGGGAAGAAACCACCAAACGTGGCGCAAAATCCTACATGGAACCCACCATCGAAAAAGACGAACATGGCGAAGTGGTGCGAGCCGGAATTTATACCTACGGAGAAACAATACACTTGTTTGTAGAAAGAAAAAACTACAAAGGAGAGTTTTTGCCTGGGTACGAAAAATGGGAATCGGATTACAACCCAGAGCCCACCGGACTCAAATTTATCGACCACATGGTAGGAAATGTAGGTTGGAATGAAATGAATACCTGGGTAAAATGGTACGAAGATGTGATGGGATTCGTGAATTTCTTGTCGTTTGATGACAAACAAATCCATACCGAATATTCTGCACTAATGAGTAAAGTGATGAGTAACGGAAATGGAAGAATAAAATTCCCTATCAACGAGCCGGCAGAAGGAAAAAAGAAATCGCAGATAGAAGAATACCTCGATTATTACGAAGGGCCTGGTGTACAGCATATTGCTGTAGCAACAGACGACATCATCACCACGGTGAGTAAACTGAGAGCGCGAGGAATTGAGTTTTTGTCTACTCCACCCGAAGAGTATTACCGAGCAGTGCCAGGACGACTAGAAGAACACTCGCACGAACTAAAAGAAGACATCGAAACGCTAAAAGGACTCGGTATCATGATTGATGCTGACGAAGAAGGCTATTTGTTGCAAATCTTCACCAAGCCTGTGGAAGACAGGCCAACCCTGTTTTTTGAAATCATCCAACGAATGGGAGCAAGAGGATTTGGTGCCGGAAACTTCAAAGCTTTGTTCGAATCGATTGAGAGAGAGCAAGCTAAGAGAGGGACATTGTAAGCACGAAGTTGGAAGTATTTAAAAAAAAATCTAAAAAAATAGAGAAAAGTTAATAGAGAAAAGACCTTGCAATAATGTCTTTTCTCTTTGTTCTTTTTTCTTTACTCTAAAAAACATGAATAGAGAAGAATTATTAAAAGCGATTGACAAAAAGTACGAGGCGATGGGTCAGAACCCAGACGTTCATTTATCGGGATTGTTGCACGCAGAGCCCATGACTTACTGGGACTTTGCGAATGTAGATGCACTGTTAAGTTTGCAAATACAACGCACCCAACTCAAAGACGAAATGGTATTTATCATGTACCACCAAGTAAACGAATTGTTGTTTAAAATGATCTTGTGGGAAATAGCCCAAATAGCTGAGGAAGAAGAAATTCAGCCCGAAAAATTTACCATGCATCTTGGGCGAATTAGTCGGTATTTTGATGTGCTTGCCAATTCGTTTACCGTGATGGGCGATGGAATGGAACTGGAGCAATACATGAAGTTTCGCGATACACTGACTCCCGCAAGTGGATTCCAAAGCGCTCAATACCGCCAAATAGAAATTGCGTCAACCGAACTTATCAACCTGATAGATTTGCGATTTAGAGCTACGATTGATCGTGACACACCCTTTGAGCATGCCTTTGAACACATGTATTGGCAGGCAGCAGGAAAAGACTACAAAACTGGAAAAAAGAACGCGTTGCTTACCAATTTTGAAAAAAAATACAAGCGAACACTTATCGATTGGATGAAAGATTACAATACAGTAAATCTTTGGACAAAGTTTAAGCAATTACCTGATTCTTATCAAAAAAATATAGACCTTGTAAACGCAATGCGCCACTATGACTATACGGTAAATATAAAATGGGTGATGCATCATTACAATGCAGCAGCCAAATACCTGGGTGAAGCAACTGCTACCGGAGGAAGCGATTGGCACAAATACATGCACCCAAAGTACCAAAAAAGAATCTTCTTTCCCGATCTTTGGGAACAAGAAGAAAAAGACAACTGGGGGATTACTAATTTGGAAGAAATTAAAATTTTGAACGACCTATAACCGAAACATTATGATAAACTTTGATTATTTAGAAGCAAACAAAGCAAAGCTAAGAGAAGAATACATGACTGCAAAGCCATTTCCTTGCATTGCGATTGATAATTTTTGTGATGAAGAAAAGCTTACCGCGCTGGTAAATGCAATTCCAGATATAGAAACAAAAAGTGCAGACTATGCTTTTTCTAAAAACAAATATGAAAAATCTAAAATTCGAGAGATTGGCCCTGAATTTCAAGAGTTTCATGAAGAAATGACCTCGGATCGATTCAAAGAATTACTAAAGTACATAACCAATGAGGACGTTTTTGTAGATCCAGACCTATACGGTGGAGGAATTCATCAAGGAAAGGAAGGAAGCTTTCTTGATATGCATGTTGATTTCAATTACCACCCTCTAAAGCCTACTTGGTATCGAAATTTAAATATTCTGTTATATTTAAACAAAGATTGGAAGGAAGAGTATGGAGGACATTTGAAACTAGAACATAGCGAAACTGGCGAAAAAACAGAAATAGGAGTGCCTTTCAATCGATTGGCGATAATGCAATGTAGAGGCTACACCTTACACGGGTACGACAAAATCAACTTTCCTCCAGGAAAGGCAAGATTGTCCATGGCTACCTACGCTTTTACTATTCACGAAAAACAACAAGAGTCAGCCAGAACTACTAAATGGAAAGTAGATAAAAGTAACCCTGTAAAGTATATCTTATCCAAACTATGGGTACCTGCTGTAAAAGTAAAAAGCATCTTTTTTAAGAGTAAAACAGGAGATCATTAAACATGTTTTGATGATTAGCCTCTATGATAATTTGCCAATGAAATTGACATTTGTTTTTCTATTGATTAACTACTTTTTTTTTAGCTAGAAATGGAGTGAACCAAGAGATTCTGAATCAAGTTCAAAATGACTCTTTTTTATTGAGAATTCCCAGCCTTTTTTCTTTGTTTAACGTTGTTACCTCTAATGTCTTGCATATCATCTGTTTAGGGTTATCTGTTACAACTAAAAACGAGCTATCTTCCTAGAAACTCCAATCATACTGGTCAATCTCGCTCAAGCAGGCAACGAGGAGATCAATACTTCCTTTTATATCCTTTTTATTCGCCATTTCAATTGATTGATGAATATGACGAGTAGGAATAGAAACTGCCCCAGCAATTGAACCTCCTGGGGTCATTCGTTGAATACCCGCAGTATCCGTTCCTCCGGCAGGTAAGATTTCTGGCTGCCATGTAATATTATGAATCCCCGCTGTTTTCTTCATAAAACTCACCATTCTGTGATCACAGATAGTTTGTGAATCCATAATTTTAATGGCGGTTCCTTTACCCAATTCAGTAACTTTCTCGTGGGCAGAAGCTCCTGGAACATCAAATGCTATAGTTGTATCTATCCCAAAACCGAAGTCTGGGTTGATATTCAATGCTGAAACATTAGCACCTCTTAATCCAACTTCCTCTTGCACCGTGAACACGGCATACACATCATAGGGCACCTCTTTTAGTTGCTTCAACACTTCAATCAAAATAAAAACCGACACACGATTGTCTATCGACTTACAATTTACACAATCACCCATCTCAATCAATCCTCTTTTTCTAGTAATAGGATTTCCTACTTCAACGTACTCTTCAACCTCTTTTTTGCTCATTCCAAGATCAATAAAATAGTCTGTAGTTTTAGGCATCTTTGTTCTCTCTTCGGCAGACATTACGTGAATTGGTTTTGAACCCATAACGCCCATCAAGTCCTTCTTTCCGTGCACGATTACTCTCTGTGCTGTTAGCGTCTTTGGGTCAAACCCTCCCAAGGTATGAAAACGAACAAACCCATTGTCATCAATATGAGTAACAATAAATCCTATTTCATCCATATGAGCACCTAGCATCACTTTTTTATCGCTATTGTTCCCTTTTTTTACAGCGGTAACGTTTCCAAGATTATCAATCGAGAATTCATCCACCAAATTCTCAATTTCTCTCAAAACAACTCTTCTAATTCTGTCCTCAAATCCAGGAGCCCCAGGCGTTTCACATATTTCCGAAAGTAATTTAATATCTATCATGATTCGTTTAGTTTTTGAGTTTACGATACAGTAAGTATTGACCAATAATAATAAGTAGAGACGTAAATATAGTGCTCAAAACAGTTTTTACAAGAATGAGGGGAAGAGCAAGTAAGGAGAACTCCTCTATCAAAAAAAGCCAAAAGAAAAAAGCCCCAAGTAATAAAACGGAGTATAGAGAATACTTTTGAATGTCTTCGGTATACACAGTCAACTCCTGCACATTTTCAAGAGGATTGGCAGTTTGGATTCTTCTAAGTAAATAGGGACGAACGAGGGCCAAAAATAAACAGGCCGAAGCATGAATCCCATCTGTATTTAAAAACATATCTATACTAAGCCCTAACAACAAAGCGACAAGCATTGTTACATACTTAGATATGTTGGTAGAAAAAGTCAACAAAAAAGAAACATAGACTGCCAGAGAAATGTAGGAGTTCAAAAATCCCAAATCTATTTGATTTACCACGAAGACCTGAAGGAGTATAAGGCCTACAAATCGAAAGATATTTGCACTAATTAAGTTCATTCTTGTCTTATAGCTTGAAGCACAGAATCCAGTTCTGCTTTGTAAATATTATTGACTACAAATACGTGATGTACAGCATAAAAATCCACGGCAGTTTTTATTTTCACTACTTGGTTATTGCTCCCAGCTTCTGGTTTTGTTTGAGTTACTACACCTACCATTTCACCTTGAGGGAAAATGCCGGAGCCTCCTTGAGTAATAATTGTATCTCCTTTACTTATTGTGAAATAGGAAGGAATTCCCTTTACTGTCATTTCGTTTACCTTATCAGCTGGCAGCCATTGTAAAGTCCCGATACAGCTGTCATTCAAGGGCTTGACAGGGATTTTAAATTCCGTGTTCATTAAACTCATTACTGTAGAGAAGTGATGAGAGACATTCCGGACAAATCCAACGATTCCCCTTGAGTTTACCACGCCCATTTCAGGTTTTGTATGCTTGGTGGTTCCTATATCCAAAGTCAAAATATTCTTGTCTCTGCTTGTTGAGTTTTGTATCACTGTAGCAGGCTGAAACAAATACTGTTTGGTGTATAAATCGTTATTTATCTCAATTAAATTCTCCGAAACAATGCTGTAATTAAAGAACGCTTCTTGTTTTAACTGAGCGTTTTGGTTAGCCAATATTTCGTTTTCTTTTTTTAAGTTGAAATATTGTAAAACCGAATTTTTCTTTTGAAACAACCAGCCAGACATACCTGCACTCGAATTTAAAATTTGGGCTTGCTGATAACTTGAATTCCTTTGAATGAGAAAAAATACAAACAATTGAAGCACTATAAAAAACAATAGGAATCTAATTTTATTAAAAAATAAAAATAAGTTTTTCATGAAGTGCTCGCCTGTTAAAAATTACTAGGTACTTTATATCCCTTTCATAAGGAATTGGAATCTATCAATATTATCAAGAGCTATTCCTGTTCCTCTCACCACTGATCTCAATGGCTCATCGGCAACATGAATAGGCAATTGAGTTCTCGAGGAAAAACGTTTGTCTAACCCTCTTAGCAAAGATCCTCCACCGGCAAGGTAAATACCCGTTTTGTATATATCTGCCGAAAGTTCAGGAGGAGTCATTTCCAGAGCGGACAGGATTGCTTCTTCAATTTTTGTAATGGATTTGTCCAACGCTTGAGCAATTTCCTTGTAAGAAATAGTAATTTCTTTGGGAATTCCTGTCATCAAATCTCTTCCTCTCACGGCATAATCTTCTGGTGGATCATCGAGATCCATCGTTGCAGACCCCACCTCAATTTTAATCATTTCGGCTGTTCTTTCCCCTATAAGAATATTGTGTTGCCTTCTCATATAATCTTCAATATCAGCAGTAAAATCATCTCCCGCAACTCTAATTGATTTATCACACACAATTCCACCAAGAGCAATAACCGCAATTTCAGAAGTACCTCCCCCAATATCAATAATCATATTTCCCATGGGTTCTTGCACATCTATACCAATACCAATTGCAGCGGCCATGGGTTCGTGTATCAAGTATACCTCCCTTGCCCCGGCATGCTGAGCCGAATCACTTACCGCTCGTTTCTCAACCTCGGTAATACCAGAAGGGATACAAATCATCATACGAATTTTAGACAAAGACGAAAAGACATTCTTTTTTTCTTGCGTCATTTTAATCATCCCTTTGATCATCTCTTCTGTCGCTTTGTAATCTGCGATTACTCCATCTTTCAAAGGTCGAATGGTCTTTATATTTTCATGCGTTTTTCCATGCATCTGTTGTGCACGTTTTCCTATCGCAATTATTTTATCGGTTTTTATGTCCATTGCCACAATGGAAGGTTCATCCACCACTATTTTACCATTTTGTATGATAATTGTGTTCGCTGTACCTAAATCAATGGCGATCTCTTGTTGAAAAAAACTAAATAGTCCCATTATTTCTAGTGTTTAAAGTGTCTGGTACCGGTAAATACCATCGATATTTTATTTGAATTGCAATAGTCAATAGAAAGTTCATCCTTTATGGATCCACCAGGCTGAACTACCGCATTTATCCCCTCATTTCCCGCAATTTCTACACAATCCGGAAACGGAAAAAAAGCATCAGATGCCATCACGGCATCTTGCAAATCAAAACCAAAAGACTTGGCTTTGTGGATTGCCTGATTTAATGCATCTACTCTGGATGTTTGACCTGTTCCGCTTGCCAATAGCTGTCCATTTTTTGCTAGTACTATCGTGTTAGACTTTGTGTGTTTACATATTTTTCCTGCGAATTCTAAGTCTCTCATTTGAGAATCTGTTGGTGAAGTGGTTGTTACCGTTCTAAAATCATTTTTAGAATCAGTCACAAAGTCTTTGTCTTGTACCAACACACCGTTCAATATAGTCCTGAATTGATTTCTTGGCAAAGAAAACTGTTTTTGAACTAGCAAGATTCTGTTCTTCTTTCCTTTCAAAATTTGTAAAGCCTCAGCTGAGTATGAGGGAGCAATTACTACCTCACAAAACAAGGTATGAATTTTTTCTGCTGTTTCCTTATCAATTTGGGTATTGGAAATCAACACACCACCAAATGCTGAAACTGGATCTCCAGCAAGAGCATAGGTGTAGGCTTCAGAAATGGAAGACCTCGAAGCCAAACCACATGCATTATTGTGTTTAAGAATCGCAAATGTTGGCATGGAATCTTTGAATTCGAGAATCAAGTTTACTGCCGCATCAACATCCAGTAAGTTGTTGTAGGACAATTCCTTTCCGTGTAATTTATCAAAAAACCCTTCTAAATCCCCATAAAAACTCCCTTTCTGATGCGGATTTTCACCATATCTCAATACCGATTTTTCTTGAATGGTTTGTTTGAATGACGACTTGTTGTTCCCATCAAAGTAATTGAAAATATGAGAATCATAATTAGAAGAAACATCAAATGAATCTTTGGCAAATTCTTTTCTTTCATCCAGTGATAGTCCACCCTCATTCTTCGTAAGAAGCTCCAACAGCTTTTCATATTGATATACCGAAGAAACAATTGTTACATCTTTGAAATTCTTTGCTGCAGCTCTAATCAATGAAATTCCTCCTATGTCTATTTTCTCAATTATGTCTTCTTCGCTCGCTCCAGATTTCACCGTTTCTTCAAAGGGGTATAAATCGACAATTACTAAATCTAATTCTGGAATTTCGAATTCTTCTATCTCCTTTTGGTCACTTTCGTTTGATCTTCTCGTCAAAATACCTCCAAATACTTTTGGATGAAGGGTTTTCACCCTCCCTCCCAAAATAGAAGGATAAGAAGTCAACTCCTCTACCGCAACCACTTGAATCCCGAGTTTCTCAATAAATTGTTGGGTTCCTCCGGTTGAATATATCGTGACTCCTTGTTCGTTTAGCTTTTTTACAATCGGCTCCAACCCATCTTTGTAGAAAACGGAGATTAAGGCTGATTTTATCTTTTTTCGGGACATTCTTTTACGTTTTTCACAAAGATAGTCATCTCAGCCGATTTTTTTGCAATAAAACGGCATTAATCAACGCTTTTTTTTATCCCTTCAAGAGTTTGATTTATTGAGGTTTAACCCCTGTTTAGATCTCAAACCAAAACTTTATTAATCTTTTTTGTTAAGATATTTGCTTACAAAATAAAAATATCTCTATATTTGCAAACCCAATCAAAAGAGGGCAATTAGCTCAGTTGGTTCAGAGCACCTCGTTTACACCGAGGGGGTCGGGGGTTCGAATCCCTCATTGCCCACAAATAAAAGCTTCAGTATTGCACTGAAGTTTTTTTTATGCCTTATAATTTCATTCCTTTTAAGTTGTCACTCTTGGTGTTTCTCTAGCTAGATATGCGACTAATCCATTAGGAAATAGGCGTTGTATTTCCGATTGACATTATTTTTAGCAAATGAACAGTTAATGAGCACCTGCATTCTCAAAAGTATGCTTAGACACTGTGTCCAGAGATTACCAAAAACTATACTTACAATAAATTAGAGAACAACAAAAGTAAAATTGTTTTCAAATTGCAAAATTTAGTTCATAAAAAAAGCTCCAGCCTATGAAGACTGGAGCTTTAAGCTACCAAATAAATCGTTTGCTTATTTCGTGATAGTCATCTTTTTAGTAATTCTTTTTCCGTTTACAACGATAGAATAAAAATACAATCCTGCATTTAATTCATTTGAATTTATTTCAATTGTATGAGTACCTGCATTTCTGTTTCCTTCGAAAGTAGAAATTACTTTCTTCCCAGTAACATCGATTACTTCGAAAGTAACCTCTGCATTGTTTTCTAGCGCATACTTCACAGTGGTAAATGCATTTGCTGGGTTCGGGTAGTTTTGGAACAATTTCGCCTCGCTTACATTTTCTTTTACAGAAATAGCGTTTGTTTGAGACAACGTCAAATCAATATCAATTGACTCATATATTCCCGCTCCGTAAGCCAAATAAGGAATGTATCTTCCGTTCCATCCACCTCCTGGAGCAGCATGTCTTACCTGAGAAGTAACAGTATTAGAAGCTGTCAAGTCACCTGGTACATAGTTGCTATATGTTCCGTCTCCGTTCAACTCTGCAGTAACTTGTGTCCAAGAACCTACACCAAATCCCATAGTATCCACATAAGGAGTGTAAGTACTTCCTGGTTTGAAATCAATTGTTACAGCAAATACTCTGTCTACATTAACTCCTGCTGGTGTTTTTACATATTGAAGTCCGTTTGCTAAAGTATCTTGAACTCTCAACGGCACTTTGTATTCAGCAATTGCACCTGGCACTACCCAAGTATTAGAATCTGTATTCAACATAGCAAATCTTGTAGTATCGTTACTCGCTGGGTAGTTTGAAGCAGTTCCTGTGAAGTAAAACACTCTATCTAAATTAACCCCTGTTGTTGGAACTACTACTCTAAAAATAATTGTATCGGTAGCACCAGATCTTGATTGACCCCACACGCCATAAGTAGCTATAGAATCGATAGTTGTTGAGCTTGAGATATCAAAAATTGAAGGATACCCCAACGTGTTTTGATTCATTACCGGAGAAGATAAATCATATACTTGCCCAAATGAATGACAAAAAGGAGCTCCTAAAGATCCTCCGTAATTAGCAAATGGAGTTGAATCTGGGAAAGTATAGTAATAATCATAATCAGGAGTTGAAGAATAGTAGCTTGAACTCAAATCGATAAAATTAAACTTCACCTTATCAATTGTATATCTGTTAGAAAAGTTGTGAGGAGCTTTTAAGTCTCTCGCTGTGTGATGAGCTGGAGCCTCTTGAAAAACCATTTGGTTTATAGGTGCTTGAGCCATCATTGTTGCAGAAAAAATCATTCCTGCAAGAGTTAAGTAAATTTTTTTCATTGTTATAAGTTTAATGTGATATGTAATCTCAAATATAATAATTTAATTTAACATTTACATAATTCTTTAATAATTTTCCTTAATTTAGTGAAACTATAAATGTAAAACTGCATACTCATGAAAAAAACTTTACTCACTCTTTTCTCCATAGGATTAGCATGGTCTTTGGGAGCACAATCATCCTACCGCATTATTCAAAAAGCCTCTAAGGACTTCGCTGTAAAAAAAGAAAGAGCTGCTGATGGTTCTGAATCCATAAGCGGACCTATTGCTCCTTCTTCTGCAGCGCGATCTTTGGCAGAAACGACTATCGGTACCACGGTGTATGACCTACAAACAAACGGAACAAGTCAACGAAGAATTATCAATCATTCTGATGGAACCATTTCTGCGGTATGGACCATGGACAATGGTGTAAGTCCCTACACAAACAGAGGAGCTGGATACAATTATTTTAATGGGACTTCTTGGGGTGCTTTTCCAACTTCAAAAGTAGAGACCACCAGAAATGGTTGGCCTGCCCTTGCATCGAGTGCCAACGCAGGCAATGAGGTAATCATTTCGCATTCAGGAACTGGAGGTCTTACCATGAATCAGCGATCTACCAAAGGAACTGGGATCTGGAAAGAAACAATTATTCCAACCTCTGTTCCAACTGGATACGATGTTTTATGGCCAAGAGCTGTGATTGGAGGAACAAACGATAGCACAATTCATGTCATTGCAATAGTAAGAAGTTCGGCTACACCTGCTGTGCCATACAATGGACTCATAAACGCTTTAGTGTATTACAGATCTCAAAACTTAGGAGTTACTTGGGATATTCAAGATTCTATTCTACCGGGGTTAGATTCGAGTGTATTTACTTACGTTTCGGCTGATGCGTACTCAATTGACGCAAACGGTAACACTGTAGCAATGGCTATCTATAATTCTTGGGGGGATGTTTTGGTTTATAAATCGACCAATAATGGAGACTCATGGACGAGTACAATTGTCTCTGATTTCCCAATCAACAAGTATGCAATTGATGACGGATCTGACATTAATGGAGACGGACAAAGCGACACGATTTTGAGTTGTGATGGATCGGGAGCTATGATGATTGACAAAAACAATGTGGTACATGTATTCTACGGGCAAACGAGAGTGTTGGATGCTGATACTACCGATGGTAGTACATCTTATTTTCCAGGTACAAATGGATTAGTTTATTGGAATGAAGGCTTTGGAGCAGATTCTATCCAAGTAATTGCAGGAGCTTTGGATTTAGATGGTTCTGGTGCTTTAGAAGTTGTTCCTTCTGGTGGTTCTTTTCCTTCTTACCAAGTAGGAATGTCAAGTATGCCAAGTTGCGGAGTCGCTTCTAACAACACGTTGTACCTTGTCTATGCAGCTATGGCAGAAACTCACTCGGATGGAGTTCAAACCTACCGTCATTTGTATGTGATGAATTCAACAGATGGGGGAACTACATGGTCTGACCCAGAAGATTACACTCCGGACTTTAGTTTTGCCATCTACGAAGCAGTTTACCCTTCCATGGCGAAACATGTAGACAGCAACATACATATTATCTACCAAAGAGATTTTAGTCCAGGACATTCTATCTCTGGTGATTTAGATCCAGCTGTAATCAATGACATTGTTTACTTATCTATCGATACTAGTTTAGCAGAACCTATTGTTTCGGTAAAAGAAATAGAAACTTCGCTGGATGTTTCTGTCTTCCCAAACCCTGCTAATGACCTATTGAATGTGAGAATACTTGCGGAAAATGCAACAAATGATAGGATGACTATTTCTGTGATTGATGCGACAGGCAGAACTGTGTTCTCTGCACAAGAAGCATTCAATGGAACCGCAGCTTTGTATCAAATGAATGTAGCCAACCTTGATGCTGGAGTATACTTTATAAGGTTAGAATCTAAATCGGGTATCATCACAAAATCTTTAGTGAAAAAATAAAAAACTATTCTGTAATTAAAAAGAGCCTTATCCATACAAATTGGATAAGGCTCTTTTTTTTATCTTTGTTCTTGAGACAATCATTTCTATGCAAATAAAATTAAGCGCGGTAATCATCACTTATAACGAAGAAAAAAACATTGAGAGATGTATTGCTTCTTTGAAAGATGTGGCAGATGAGATTGTAGTGGTCGATTCTTTCTCCACGGACTCGACTAAGAAAATTTGCGACAAGCATGCAGTAAAGTTCGTAGAACATGTTTTTGAAGGACATATTCAACAAAAAAACTGGGCAATTTCACAAGCAACATACCATTATGTTCTTTCTTTGGATGCAGATGAAGCACTTTCTGAAGAGCTGCGGCAATCCATTTTAAAAGTGAAGAAACACTGGGAAGGTGAAGGTTATTCGTTTAATAGAATGACAAATTATTGCGGAAAATGGATTAAGCACGGCCATTGGTATCCCGATATAAAATTAAGACTTTGGGACTCATCAAAAGGGGAATGGGGTGGAAAAAATCCACATGATACTTTTCTTTTGAAATCAGGAAACAAAGGACAACATATTAAGGGTGATTTGTTACATTACAGTTATTACACAATTGAAGAACACTGGAGGCAAGCAGAAAAGTTCTCTAACATTGCTGCAAAAGCGTACCACGAAGCTGGAAAAAAGTCGAGTTGGTTCAAAATTATTTTTAGTCCTATTTCTCGATTTGTTTCAAGCTATCTTCTTCATAGAGGTTTCTTAGATGGCAAGTATGGCTGGGTAATAGCACGAATTACATATTGGGAAACCAAGCAGAAATACAAGCTACTTAAGAGCTATACTTCGTAGGAAAAATTAAAATTCTTGATTTCTTCAAGAGTATTGAATATCTCCTCAACTTCCATGGTGGTTACTAGTTTCATCCGGAGAGGTTTAAAATCTCTAATTCCCTTAAAATAGTTGGCATAGTGCCTTCTCATTTCCACTATTCCCTCATGTTCACCTTTCCATTCCAATGACATTTCTAGGTGTTTTTTAACCACATCTACGCGTTCATTAATTGTGGGCAATGCCAATTCTTCTCCGGTTCTAATAAAGTGTTTTACTTGATCAAAAAACCAAGGGTTTCCGATACTCGCTCTTCCTATCATTACGCCATCCACTCCATATCGATTCTTATATTCAACCGCTTTTTGAGGAGAATTAACGTCTCCATTCCCAAACACAGGAATAGTCATTCGGGGATTGTTCTTAACTTCCGCGATTAACGACCAATCTGCCTCGCCTTTGTACATTTGTTTTCGGGTTCTACCGTGAATCGAAATTGCTTGAATTCCTACATCTTGCAATCTTTCGGAAACCTCCACAATGTATTTGGAGTTATCATCCCATCCCAGACGGGTTTTTACCGTGACTGGCAAATGCGTGGAACGTACAATTTCCTTGGTCATCTCAACCATTTTTGGCACATCCTGTAAAATACCTGCTCCCGCTCCTTTTCCAGCCACTTTTTTTACGGGACATCCATAGTTTATGTCAATAATGTCTGGGTTAGCACCTTGGGTTACCTCAGTCGCTTTTCTCATGGATTCAATGTTTGAACCAAAAATTTGAATACCTACGGGCCTTTCGTATTCAAAAATATCCAGCTTTCTAACACTTTTAGCCGCATCGCGAATCAATCCTTCTGAGGAAATAAATTCGGTATACATCAGATCGGCTCCATGCTGCTTACACAAAGCACGGAAAGGAGGGTCGCTCACATCCTCCATGGGAGCGAGTAGCAAGGGGAAGTCCCCAAGTTCTATGTCGGCTATTTTTACCAAAAAAAATTACAATTCGTTCAACTGAGGAACAAATATAATACCTTTGAGGCATTGGAATTAGAAAATCACAATAAAGTATCGATCGAGAAAAAGAATCAAATCATGTGTCACCCGAAATTTCGTATTTTTTACGCTCAACAAGTTCAAGATGTATCATAAATCACAAGGAATATTACTGCGTAAAGTCAAACTAACCGGAGGAGGGTTTATAGTGAAAATATTCACCGCCCAATTCGGTATTCGCTCCTACTTTGGTAGAACGAGCAAACAAAACAAAAATAAGTACTTGCCTTTATCAATCGTTCATATCACTGGGTTTCAGCAACCAAAAAAAACGATTTATTCGTTGAAAGAATACGAGCTCGCCTTTCCTCTTCGAGATATTTATCAGAACATTTACAAATCCAATGTTCTCATTTTTATCAATGAAGTACTGAACCAAGTAATTCAAGAAGAAGAGGCAAACCCCAAAAAATTCACCTTCCTTGAGTCTAAAATCATGGAACTCGAAAAAGAACAATTTGACCCAAATTTTCATTTACTATTTTTAGTTCAGCTCACTTCTTTCCTCGGATTTGAGCCCGACACCAACGGCAAAGGAACTTATTATGATTATGCTGAAGGAGAGTTAACTTTTTCTACTCCCACTCATTCACATTTTTTTGACCAAGAAGAAACAGTCCTTTTTCAGAGTATTTGCGAAGCAAGTTTTGAAACAAAAAGTGAAATTAACTTATCGAATAGGGCTAGAAAGAGAGGTTTACAACTGATCCTTACTTACTACCGTTATCACACCGAAATGCGGGAATTAAAATCTTTGCCTGTTTTAGAAATGATTTTCAGTTAAACCCATTCCGTTTTTTTATCTTTGAAAAACCGAAAATACCTACATGAAACAGTCACTCACCTTTTTATTGGTCTCTCTCGTTGTTTTGTCATCTTGTAAAGAGAACACCTTGGGAGCCCCGGAAGACCTCAACAAGTCCCAAGAAAATTCAAATTCTACCCCGAAAAATATCATTCTATTGATGGGAGACGGAATGGGAATATCGCAAATTACCGCGGGAATGTACCGAAACGGGAATAAATTAGAGCTAGAAAGATGCAACACTATTGGACTGATAAAAACAAATTCTAAAAAGGAACTGATTACGGATTCCTCGGCTGGTGCCACGGCTTTTGCCACGGGTAAGAAAACAAGAAATGGAATGATTTCCCAAGCGATGGAGGATTCTACAAATTATAAAACATTTGTAGAATATGCCGAAGAAAACAAAAAAGCCACCGGGATTGTGGTAACAAGCACTGTAACGCATGCTACTCCTGCTTGTTTCTATGCCCACTATCCGCAGAGATATGACGCCAATGAGGCTATCTCGGAGCAGTTCGTAAATAGCGGAGTAGATGTACTTATTGGGGGTGGAAAAAAATATTTTGAAACGAGAAAGGATGGAAGAAACTTACTACAAGAACTAACCGAAAAAGGCTACACCATTCCAGACACATTAACTTCTAACTTTGACACCAAAGAAATTTTTAAGTTAGCGTATCTCTATTCGCCCACTCAACCCGGAAAACGTGTTTTTTCGGAAGGAGACGAGGCTCCGAGCAGAGGACCTATACTTCCTTTGGCTACTCAAAAAGCCATTGATATTTTGAAGAAAGATACAAATGGATTCTTTTTGCTGGTCGAAGGATCACAAATAGATTGGGGAGGCCACAACAATGATTCGGAATATATTATTAATGAAATGCTTGATTTCAATGAAACGATAAAGATTGCTCTTGATTATGCCGATCAAAATGGTGAAACACTAGTAATTATTACCGCAGATCACGAAACTGGCGGATATGCTATCATTGAAGGAGAATTAGATGGTTCCTCGCTCACCGGAGGCTTCTCTACAAAACATCATAGCGCATCTATGATTCCCGTATTTGCTTATGGAAAAGGGGCTAAGAATTTTTCTGGAATTTACGACAACACCCAAATTTTCTATAAAATGATGGAGGCGTTCGGGAATGATTTAACAAAATAATATGGCAGAAGATTTACTCTTAACAAAGACCACCAAAGAGGAGTTGTATCAAGAATTAATTCCTCAACTTAAATCATTAATTGCTAACGAAAACGATCTTGTTGCGAATCTAGCGAATGTAGCGGCTGGACTGAAAGAAGCCTTCGGATTTTTGTGGGTTGGATTTTACCTTGTAAAAGAGGACACTCTGGTTTTGGGACCCTTCCAAGGGCCCGTTGCTTGCACCAGAATTCCCAAAGGAAAGGGAGTATGTGGAACTTCGTGGGAAAAACAAAAAACACTTATTGTACCCGATGTCGAACAATTTGAAGGACATATTGCTTGCAGCTCATTATCAAGATCAGAAATAGTAATTCCTATAGTTAAAAACAACGAAGTAATAGCGATATTAGATGTGGATAGCAAAGAATTGGATACATTTGATACAATTGATGAAAAGAACCTAACTCAGTTACTCAATGAAATAAACTTCTAACTTTTAGGTTACTCTTATATTCCCATGAAATTATTTTATTACATCTCTATTTTTTTTGCATTCTGGTTGATGCAAAGTTGCGCACAAATCGCGGCACCTACTGGAGGTACACCTGATACATCCCCTCCTTTTTTGGATAGTATTGGAACCATTCCACTGAATTATTCCACTCACTTTGAGGGAGACAAATTGGTTTTGGCATTCAATGAATACTTTGTCTTGAAAAATCCTAAACAAACTGTGTTTTTTTCACCGAATATAGAAAACGAACCAGAATTTGTGATAAAGGGAAAAACGCTTACTATTCATCTTAATAACGATCTCAAACCCAATACAACCTACACCGTGAACTTCGGTGATGCCATATCGGATTACACCGTTGGTAACGCCTTACCTGATTTTAAGTTTGTGTTCTCAACAGGTAGTTTCATTGACTCAATGAATACCTCTGGTAAGGTAATTGACGCTCTTTCTGGAAAACCACAGCCTAATGTATTAGTGATGTTGTACGAAAACACCCAAGACTCTGTCGTATCCAAAGAACGTCCTGTATATTATGCTATTACCAATAAAGAAGGAAAGTACTCCTTGAGTAATATCAAAAAGGGAGCGTATAAATTATTCGCTTTAAAAGACGAAAACAGAAACTTTCTCTATGACTTACCGAATGAACAAATTGGTACAATCGACTCAATCATCTCACTTGATGAAGACACCGTAACCTCCTACCACATCCTTTCTTTGTTCACTCAGGATTACATCAAACAATCTGTTACGAGCAAAAAATTTGAATATCCCGGAAAACTTACTCTCACTTTTGCCCGTTCTGTCGAACATTGGAATGTTTTACATACGGACAGTGTTCCGCTTAGTTATACAAAAAGTGAGATGAACACAGAACGAGATTCGCTGGTTCTTTGGGGGGTGAGTTTGGGAAAAGAAAAAGCTCTGTTAACAATAACAACGGATACAAGCACTGAAATAATTAATGTTTATCAACCAACTCCTAAATCTCTGAAAGAGGAGTTTACTTTCAAGAATTCAGGCAGAAGCATAGACAAAAAGGCTCCGCTTTCCATTGAATTTAACAGACCCATTTCCAGTGTAAACCAAAATTTAATTTCTATTATAAAAGATACTACTCTTGTGGCAATTGATAGCGTTTCTTTCGTCCTGAAGTCGCTCAATCTGTATTTCTCAAAAAAGGAAGATCAAACCTACAAATATCAGCTATTACCCAACTCTGTGGAAGATATTTTTGAATTTTCCCTTACCGATACTGTTGCGGGTGTTATTTCTGTTAAAAAAGATAGTTACTTTGGAAGCTTTACACTCAAAGCTTTTCCCAAAAATGACTCGGTAAGCTACTTACTTTACCTCTTAAATGAGGAAGGGAAGCAAGTTAAGTCTCAAAAATTTATGGGCGAGTCTTCTGTTTCGTTCTTGCGACTCAAACCCGGAAAATATGCGCTAAAAGCTATTGAAGACGTGAATAAAAATGGAAAATGGGACACTGGTGATTACTATTTAAAAAAGAAACCAGAACCGGTATTTTTCTTCCCAACGCAAATTGAAATTCGCTCTAATTGGGACCTCACAGAGAACTGGAAATTGTAGAACGAATTTGCTAAAAAAGATTCGTTATCTACTGGTCAATTTCTGTACCAACCGGTTATCTTTCAAGCACTGTTGCCATTCTTTCTCTTTGGCTTGTGTTATCGCAAAAAAAAGCCCTAACTTTCGTTAGAGCTTTCAACTTTATATTCGTTCAAATTTAGTTCTTGAGTGCTTCAGCTCCGCCTACAATCTCAAGGATTTCGTTGGTAATGGCCGCTTGTCTTGCTTTGTTGTATGTCAATTTAAGGTCAAACAACATATCACCTGCATTATCGGTTGCTTTGTGCATCGCTGTCATCCTAGCACCATGCTCACCAGCGTGAGAATCTAATACTCCTTTGTACAATTGTACTTTCAATGATTTAGGCACTATATCAGCGATGATTCTCTCTTTTGATGGAACAAATATGTAATCGGCATTACTTACTGATGAATCTTCCATTTCCACCTTTTCAATCGGTAAAAATTGTTCAGTCATTACAGTTTGGTTTGCTGCATTTACAAAATGATTGTAAACCATTACAACTTTGTCTACTTTTTCTTCTTTGAACCAATCCATGATTAGTTCAGCGACTTCTGCCACTGAATTAAAATTCAAATCATTGTAAATCTTCTCTAAATCTGTTGGAATCTCAGGCATATTTGTCGCTGCAAAGTTTTTCTTAGAGAACTCCTGAGCTTTTTTACCAATTGCCATGAAATGCACATTAGAATTTGGATATTCTTTTGCAAGTAAGGCCACTTTTTTATTTACGTTGTTATTGAATCCTCCGCACAGTCCTCTGTTCGAGGTAACTGCGACAAACAATACATTCTTCACCTCTCTTTCTTGTGAGTAAACTCCTTCTGAACTGTCCAAACTCGAACTTAAGTTCATTTGAATTTCTTGAAGTTTATTGGCGTAAGGCAACAATTGGGTAATTGCATCCTGAGCTCTTTTTAGCTTAGCAGCCGATACCATCTTCATTGCAGAGGTTATCTGCATTGTTGAATTTACCGAAGTAATCCTATTACGTATTTCTTTTAAATTAGCCATTTATTAGATGTTAGATGAAAGAAAAAAGAAAACAAACATACTTATTTACTCTATTCTCTTTTTTCTATATTCCTTCTTCTATGTTCTTTTTAGTACTTAGCGCTCAATTCTGCTGCCACTTGTGTCAGCACATCAGTTGCTTCATCTGTATACTTACCAGCTTGCAATAAATCCAGAGTATCTCTGTGTTTCGCTTCTAAATATGCAATGTATTCTTCCTCAAACTGTTTTACTTTGTTCACTGGTACATTTCCAATCAATCCTTTGGTTCCTACATACAATACGGCAATTTGGTGCTCTACCGATAGTGGAGATCCTTCGTTTTGTTTCAATAACTCAACGTTTCTTGCTCCTTTATCTAATACTGCCTTTGTACTTGCATCTAGGTCAGAACCAAATTTAGCAAACGCTTCCAATTCTCTGTATTGTGCTTGGTCCAATTTCAATGTTCCAGCTACTTTCTTCATGGATTTAATTTGAGCGTTACCTCCTACTCGCGATACCGAGATTCCTACATTAATTGCAGGTCTCACTCCTGAGTTAAATAAATCTTGCTCCAAGAAAATTTGACCATCAGTAATTGAAATTACGTTGGTTGGAATGTATGCTGATACATCACCTGCTTGTGTTTCAATGATTGGCAGTGCCGTAATTGAACCACCTCCTTTTACCATCCCTTTCATAGATTCTGGTAAATCATTCATTTCTTTCGCAATGTCATCAATTTCGATCACCTTTGCAGCCCTTTCCAATAATCTTGAGTGCAAGAAGAAAACATCTCCTGGGTAAGCTTCTCTTCCTGGAGGTCTTTTCAAAAGAAGAGATACCTCACGGTATGCCACAGCCTGCTTCGACAAATCGTCATAAACAATTAATGCAGGTCTTCCCGTATCTCTAAAGAATTCAGCTATTGCTGCTCCCGTAAATGGTGCATAATACTGAAGTGGTGCTGGATCCGAAGCATTTGCCGCTACAATAGTTGTGTATGCCATTGCACCTGCTTCTTCTAATTTTTTTACGATTCCTGCTACTGTAGAAGCTTTTTGACCTACTGCTACATACACACAATATACTGGTTCCCCTTTGTCGTAAAATTCTTTTTGATTAATGATTGTATCGATAGCTACAGTAGTTTTACCTGTTTGCTTATCTCCAATAATCAACTCTCTTTGTCCTCTTCCCACTGGAATCATAGCATCAATTGCTTTAATTCCTGTCTGAAGCGGCTCGGTTACTGGTTGTCTGTAAATTACACCTGGTGCCTTTCTTTCGATTGGCATTTCGTACAATTCACCTTCAATTGGACCTTTTCCATCAATAGGCTGACCCAATGTATCTACTACTCTTCCGACAATTCCTTCTCCAGTTTTAATAGAGGCAATTCGGTTTGTTCTTTTTACAGACGCACCTTCTCTTACCACATCAGAAGATCCCAAAAGTACTGCACCTACATTATCTTCCTCCAAGTTCAATACAATTGCTTGCAATCCATCTTCGAATTCGATAAGCTCTCCTGATTGTACATTAGACAATCCATGGATACGTGCAACTCCATCACCTACTTGCAATACAGTTCCTACTTCTTCTAATTGAGCTTCAGTTTTAAATCCTGATAGCTGCTCTTTGATAATTGCAGATACTTCTGCTGGTTTTATTCCTGCCATTTGATTTATTTATTTTGTCAAAAATCGTTTTTCAGATATATTATCCTCGTATTTCGTTTTAAATTTCTTTACGTTCTCTATGTTTAGTTCGTCATTCTCAATGACACCTTCTTTAATAAAGGCTCTAATCAATGATTTACCCACTAACTCTGTCTCAAACTTTTCCAAGTCTGTCGTTAAGAAATGAAGTTCTGCATAAAAGTGCATGTACTCTCTTCTTACTCCTTTGCTGTCGTTGTAATACTTTCCTGTTCCATAACTTAATCCATTTACCGACACAAATTCTGTTCCCAACAACGTACTATAAAAGCTTTTTCCACCAGTTCTTTCATATTTACCCCAAGGCTTCTTTTCTACCAAAATTGTCCCTTTTTTGAACTTAACCTTTAGTTTATCTCCAAGTTCGTTGAAAGAAAAAACTAGCAAGGCAAGAGCAAAAAGAAGTGCAATTTTTTTCATATTAAATTAGTTCAAAGAAATTTCTTTTCTCAGGTTTTTGAATTTGGTTGCGACACTCGCATCAATTTGCTTATCGCCCACTCTCACAATAAAACCTCCGATAAGCGAAGGATCTATTTTTTCGATTATTTCTACTTCACCATCGTGCTTTAATAGAGCCACTATATTTTTTTTCTGTTCTTCGTCTAGCGAAAAAGCGGAGCTTACTTCTGCCGTAACGATATTTTTACTCGCTTTGTACAATCCCACAAATTGGGTTGCAGTTTCTGAAAGTAGAGTTTCTCGTTTGTTGTTTACTAACAAATCAATGGTGTTCATTGTAATCTCGTTAAACTGAGAACTAAAAAGGGCTTTGAACACTTTTGATTTTTCTTCCCCTTTTATCACAGGATTCTTCACCAACGAACGTAAATCAGCACTTTCTGCCAACGTTGCGGATAAAGAATTCATGTCTGCAAAGACCTCTTCAAGCGCACCACCTTCTTGTGACAACTCTAAAAGTGCTTTTGCGTAACGTGATGCTGTTTTACTATCTTTCATGTTTTGAGTTAAATGGTTAAACCCTTAGTTAAGGTTTACTTCTTCTACTAATTCGTTGACCAAAGCTTTTTGTTTATCATCGGATGCTAAGTTTCCTTTTACCACTTTCTCTGCAATGTCAATTGAAAGGGCTGCAACTTGATTCTTCAGTTCCACAATTGCCGCTTTTCTTTCCATCTCTATGGCCTCTTTGGCTCCTGCAATCATCTTTTCTCCTTCTACTTTCGCTTCTTCCTTGGCTTTAGCCACAATATCGGCTTTCATTTCTCTAGCCTCTTTCATCAATGCATCTCTTTCTTCTCTTGCTTCGTTTAATAGTCTCTCGTTTGAGGCTGTTAAATTTGCCATTTCTTTTTTTGCATCTTCGGCAGAGTTTAACGCGTTTTCAATGCTTTCTTCTCTCGCATTTACTGCATTTAAAATTGGTTTCCACGCAAATTTTCTTAGCAACAAGATAAGCGCTACAAATACTAATGATTGCCAAAAAAACAATCCAACTGAAAAATCTGATAGTAACTTTTCCATACTTTCTTTTTTAAAAAAACAATTAAAAATAAGTAGTTGCAACCAACCGTTGCAACTACTAAATTCATTTATGATTATGCAGCAAATAATGCAGCAAAACCAATACCTTCGATAAGGGCAGCAGCGATAAGCATAGCCGTTTGGATTTTTCCAGCAGCTTCAGGTTGTCTTGCGATACCTTCCATTGCAGATGCACCAATTTTACCGATTCCTAAGCCAGCACCAATTACTATTAATCCTGCTCCTACGATATTTGGAATTGTCATGTTGTTTGTTTTTTTTGGTTAATAAATGTGTTTCTAAATTCTAATCAATGATGTTCTTCTACTGCTGCACCGAAATACAGAGCCGATAACATGGTAAAAATATATGCCTGAAGAGCTGCTACTAACAACTCCAATATTGATAAAAATAAGGTGAGTCCAAAAAAGGCTCCAGTCGCAAAGTAGTTTTGGAAGATAAAAATCAATCCAATTAAACTCATTATTACGATATGACCCGCAGTCATATTTGCGTACAAACGAATCATTAAAGCAAAAGGTTTAATAAAAACACCTAGCAATTCTATTGGGGCCAAAATAATTCTCATTGGTTTTGGCACACCTGGCATCCAAAATATGTGTCCCCAGTAATTTTTGTTTGCAGTAAACTGAGTGATAAGAAAAGTAATAAGAGCTAATGCAAATGTAACTGCAATGTTGTTCGTTACACCGATACCAAACGGCATCATTCCAGCTAAATTCAAAAACCAAATAAAAAAGAAAATAGTTAGCAAATAGCTCATGTATTTCTTGTAATGTTTTTTTCCAATGTTTGGTATAGCAATATCATCTCTGACAAAAATAATGATTGGCTCTAAAAATTTAGCCGCACCTCCTGGATTCAAAGAATTTGAATATTTCTTTGCCATTCTCGAGAATAAAAACAACATGAATGCAGACATTAGCAAAATAACAAAGACATTCTTTGTTATAGAGAAATCCAATGGCCTTGTGTTTTGTACGTGGTGTTCAGCATCATAATTAATGTGTCCTTCGCTGTCTGTTTTATAAATTTTTCCGTGATAAAGCTTGTAAAAGTTCCCTTTTGATTCAACGGTATGCTCTCCTTGGTGGAACGCTGCTCCAGAAAACATATGCAAACCTCCATCCCATAAAATAACTGGCAATGAAAAACTTACTCCATGAGTTATTTCAAAAATATAAGAATCTTGAAGGTGATGAGCTATCGTTTCTTTAATTTCTTCTCTGATAGACTTCTTAACTACGGTAGTGTCTGAATGGCCATGAGATTCCGCTGAGGCAAACGAAAATAACGAGCTAAGACTGAATACGATTAAAACGAATATTTTAAACACTTTTTTGGTCATGATTCTGTTTTGAGCAAATTTTATTCTGCAAAAGTAAAAATTTAAAACAATTTATATCCCTTATTAGTCAAAAAACATTGTATTTCTATTCAATTAATTGAATTCTGACTTGTTTAACTCTTTGGAAAGAGGGTATGCGCTTAAAAAAACACTCACCAAATAGGGGAAAGTAAGGGTGAACACTTCTGCTCTTTTTGTCTCAATATTATTGTTTACCTCGGAAAAGAAAAGAATAAAAAGCACTACAAATTTTATCATCACCCAAAAGAGGTACAGAAACCCGAGGTGATCTGACATATTTTTTTTAGCGATTGCGAGGAGGATAAAAAATAGGAGCGTGAGCAAAAAAAGAATGCCATACACCGAAAACACTAGCTCTGTATGTACCCATTGATACTGCTCATTGGCATAATTGTGGAGAAAATAAAGAGCTATTAGTATAAAAAGCGCGTACAATCCCTGAAAAATGACGTTATTCTTCCTCATTATTCATTCGATTTAATCGGACAACAAGAGAATACATGGAGATAACAAAAATCAAAGCGACCAATCCTAAGGTGAAATAGGGTTTTTCTGTGTGGTATTTTGCATCGAGGATTTTTCCGAGATAAGCACCAAAATAGATGGAAACACCTATTTGAATTCCTATACCCGAATACGCCAAGATCGAATTTACTCTCTTATTCTTCTTCATCGATACTTCTTGGTTTAGTGACTACCACAAAAATAATAGCCGCAATCAAAACGAACACAATCGTAAAAAATGGAAAACCAAATTTGAGTGTAGTATCGCAGAGTATTCCGCCAAAAAGGGCAGCCACGAACAAGAAATAAAGAGGCGTTTTATCCATTTTGGGAAGTGGATGAGATAGGTTTGGCAATACTCGGTGCACCCATAGATGTTTTTCCATTGTGAAGCGCTCCTGCCTCCATCGATAGTTTTTGGGAAGTTATGTCTCCTTGAATTTTTGAGGTAGATTTAAGAGACAACAATCCAGAGACCTGAATATTTCCATTAATAGTTCCTTCAATCTCTGCATTTTCGCAGTGAATTTCTCCTTCTACAAAGCCATTGACCCCCAAAACTAATTTTCCTTTTACTTTCAAGGTTCCTTTTATTCTTCCATCAACACGCATATTAGTTTGCGAGTCAATGTCTCCCATAATTTTAGTGTTTTCAACTATTTTATTCAATTGGTCGTTGGCTGGTTGTGCTATTGATTTTGCCATAATTCTGTTTTGTTTCTTTTACGGTATTCGCAACAAATATAGGTATTTACTACTGAATAGATTCTCTGTTAAAGAAAGTTAAATAATTCCTTGCCTCTGTTTTGGGTGAGATTAATACTTAACTTTATCTCCGTAAAAATAATGAAACTGAATCTTAAAAATATCGTTGTACTCATAAGTCTGGCTATTTTGGGACTTATTGGCGTTCAAATTGTATGGATAAACAATGCCATTGAAGTGCGCAAATCGCAATTCGACCAAGAGGTAAAGACTTCTTTGGTTGTGGTTACTCAAGAGGTTCCTAAGGTAATCAGAAAAAATCAAGAAACTAAGTTTTTTCAACGTCAGAAGCAACTAAATCAGGGGGTTACTGATATTAATGCCTTGATAAATGCGATGTTGGATAATACTCCATTTCAACAATTTTCAGATAAAATTACAAAAGAACAACTGGATTCATTGATTCAATCCCAAATGAAAAAACGAGGGATCAACACGCCCTATATTTTTGGTGTATTTGATGCCGCGGGTAATTATTTGTTTGAGACAGATAGCACAACCAAACAATATACAAGTCAACTGCTAAGTGAAGGGATTAATATTCCTGTATTCGTTGATGATTTTATGCTTACTCAGCCTTTTATTAGTATTATTTTTCCTAAAAAGAACAACTTTATTTTCCGAAAAATGTGGTTGATTCTGAGCATTTCCTTTCTGCTGATACTTGCTGTTATTTATGCCTTCTACTTTACGGTTAATACCATTCGAAAACAAAAACAGCTCTCCGAAATAAAAAATGACTTTATCAACAACATGACCCATGAGCTCAAAACTCCAATAAGCACCATTCAATTGGCTTGTGAAGCCCTCAATGACGCAGATATGAATTCTAAAGAATCCAATGAAACTTTCGTAAATATGATTAAGGACGAAAATTCTAGACTAAAAGGATTAGTAGATACGGTACTAAAAACAGCTATCTTGGATAAGGGACAAATGAAACTCCAGCGGGAAGAATTGGATTTACTGGAAATTATTCACAAAGTGAAAGGAAACTTTTCCTTACAAGTGAACCAACTAAATGGACAAATTACACTCGAAAACGAACTCGCGAGTATGCCTTTTTGGGGAGACAAACAGCACTTAACCAATGTGTTTCAAAACTTGATTGACAACGCTATAAAATACACCACGAGAACCCCTGAAATTACTATTTCTACGGCAAAAACTATTGACTCATTTTTGATAAAAGTAACGGACAATGGCATAGGAATTAGCAAAGAAAATTTGGAAAAAGTATTTGAAAAACTCTACCGTGTGCCAACAGGTGACCTACACAACGTAAAAGGTTTTGGTTTGGGGCTCAACTACGTGAAAACAATGATTGAATTACACGGAGGAAAGATTGAAGCAAAAAGCACTAAAGAAAAAGGGAGCACGTTTATCCTCTCGCTTCCTATCGTACAACAATAAAAACTAGACTATGAGCAATACTAGCATACTACTAGCCGAAGATGATCCAAATTTAGGAATGTTATTAAGTAAATTTTTGCGCGCAAAAGGATTTTCCTGCACGTTGGCCGTGGACGGAGAAATAGCCTACCAAGAATTTACAAATAATGCATACGATTTTGTAATTCTGGATGTAATGATGCCAAAAAAAGATGGGTTTGCCGTAGCTAAAGACATCCGTGGAATAGACAAAGAAACTCCCATCTTGTTTCTGACGGCAAAAAGCATGAAAGAAGATAAGCTTAAAGGATTTGAATTAGGCGCTGACGATTATCTAACCAAACCATTTAGTATGGACGAACTTATTGCCAGAGTACATGCCATTCTGAAAAGAACTAACACCAAGGAAGAGAATCATTTGTATCCAATACATCACTATTTATTCGACTACAACACGCGTATTTTGTCTTTTCAAGGTAACGAACAAAAACTTACCACAAAAGAATGCGAGCTATTAAAAATACTGGCCCAAAATATTGGGAAAGAGGTTGATCGAAATGATTTATTAAAAGCAGTGTGGGGCGATGACAATTACTTTAATGGCAGAAGTATGGATGTGTACATTACTAAATTAAGAAAGTACCTCAACCAAGACGAAAAAGTAGAGATTGTAAATATTCACGGCAAGGGGTTTAAGTTGATGGTGAAGTAGCTTTTACAACAACTATTTTATTGTCTTTTCATCTGCCATTCCTTTGAAGAAAGAAATCTGAAAAACGAGAATCTATCTGATGAAAGTAGATTCCTGCCAACGCAGGAATGACAAAATAAAAGATCGCAAGGCAAGAAGGACTATCAATTTACAACTCTCCATAAAAGGTTTAAAATTTATACGTTCTATCCTTTCCCTTTCAAAATCCACCTCAAAATAACTTTTGGAACCAAAGCGAATGAACGGAATGAAAGTTGAAGTGTACCAATCAGTACTAATCAATTAAAACCGTATAATCATGGAAATTAAAAAAAGTAAAGGCGCAGATTTAGAAAAAAAGAAACACGGCATATTTCTCTTTAGCTTAGTAATTGCCACCGGATTTATGCTCATGGCATTTGAGTGGGCCAGCTATGAAGTTGCTTACTCATTGAAAAAAGGAGAAGTGGGAGAGTTAATTGAAGACGAAGTGGTGGTGCAGGATATTATCATCGTTAGACCGGAACCCAAACCGCAGCCGAAAACTAGAAATCCAATCATTGATAAATACGAAAAAAAACCAATTGAGGAGGAAGATTCTACAGAGGTAATTGTGCTAGATACAACGAGCAACATAGATGTTACGGACATTATCGATACTGTATCTTTTTCTCAATCTGATCCAGGACCTGTTATCGAGCCAATTCACGATTGGGTAGAAAATGAACCCACCTATCAAGGTGGACTAGAAGCCATGTATAACGAGCTCAACCAGCACCTAAAACCAAACAGAATTGGGATAAGCGGCAAGGTTTTTATTGAATTTGTGGTAGAAAAAGATGGCAGCCTGAGCAATGTAATTGTAAAACGAGGCGTACACGAAATCCTTGACAATAATGCTCTACAAGCGGTAAAAAAACTAAACAAATGGGAGCCTGGAATTCAAAATCATCACCCTGTGCGGGTCCGAATGATCCTTCCTATCAACTTCAAAGTGAGGTAATAAGTCTAAGAATAGAAGTGAGTAAATCACTTCTATTTTTTT
>Ga0255773_10000580_pt1 | contig 38748 bp, 43 predicted proteins | sample 011ome_17_FD_179971 | JGI IMG/M metagenome (GOLD analysis project Ga0255773, IMG submission 179971) | Coastal salt marsh microbial communities from the Groves Creek Marsh, Skidaway Island, Georgia - 011502XT metaG (version 2) | ecosystem: Environmental > Aquatic > Marine > Intertidal zone >... | reverse complement strand
CATCAGAGTGTGGCAAGGCAAACACTCAGACGGCAGTACTGACGCAGACGAAACAGGTGGTCACGAAGCATACTGGATTGTTAGTGGCGACAGCAACAACTTAGCCAGTTATCAAACAGATGTCAACAGAGGTGGAGGCGGTGGCGACTATCACCATTTAGCACATTATATCACAGGCGATAGTAATGCCGTTGAGCATATACAAATGGGCAAAGCAGGACACGACGGCTTTGTAGATATAACCGGTAATAGCAATACTGTGGATTTATATCAACGTGGCAACGGTGGGCAAAAATGGGCAGACATAGTTTTAGACGGCAGTGGGCATACTGTGGATGTTGAGCAACGTGGCAGTCAAAATGCAACAGCGGCTATAGATTTAACATATGGCACAGGTGCATACACATTTGATTTATCACAGAATGTCACATCAGCAACAGCAACATACAGTATTACAGGTATATGTAATACTTCAGGTGGATGTTCAGTCTCAGTTAATCAAAACAATTAGTCGGTTGACATATTACAAAAAATTTATTATAATATAAAAACCTATGAAACATATGATCAAGTGGCTGAAAATAACAGCCGGAATAAACTTATATTTGTCAGTGGTAATGACACTGGTATTTTTGACCTTGTTATTTGCAATAGTAACAGATTATAATTTAACTAATGCAGATGAGTATATCAGATTCATACTCAAACAAGAACTAGAAAATGCTGAGCAAAGTAACTAGCAGTTTAAAATGGTATGCTGGTGCAATAGCATACGGACATTTATTATTGTTAATAGCATTATTTCCTATGTACTTTTTTGTTTTATTTTTATTAGTTGTGCCTTCGTTGTGGTTATTCATAGCATATTATATGGTGTACAATTATGCACAACGTGAAGGCATAGACTGGCCTTATACACCTATCTATTTGTTTGAACCTAGTGAGTACGATCCGCACATTAGACCGTTTGTATTAGTAAACGATTATGATGACATGTTTGGAGACTATGAGCCACGTTACTAAGTACACAAACAGTTTGAGAAACTATGCTATGGCTGTCTTAGGCGCTCACCTAGTAGCATTAGGTTGGTTATTCCCACACGTTCTAATGTTTATTGTTGTTCCTCCAGCAATTTTTTATCTGTTATTTTTATACTGCGAAGTAATGTACGAAATTGAAGTTGGCTACAGACAAAAACTCTTAATGAAAATACAAGAAGCAGATGATCAGTTCACAAAAGATGTACTAACATGGGAGTTGATATTACACGAAGAGCATAGTATATTTGGAAATACTTCAAACGATAGGTTAGGATTTTAATTTTATGATAAATATATAATGTTATAATAACAGATGGTTTTATAACACTTATATATAAGGAGAAAATATGAACAAATTTAAAAATGCGTTCTTAGGTATATTCTTTGTTGTTTTCGCTCAAGGTTGTGCTACAGTTGGTACCGTGATCGATGGCGGACAAAAACTAGCCACAGATACACTTGATACTGTAACAGGTACAGCAAGTGGTATTGTTGGTTCAGTTGCAAATGATGTCGGTAGTGTAGTTCAAACTACAGCAGAAGTAGGTGTTGGATTAGTCCAAACTGCGGCTGATACCGGTGCTGGTTTAGTACAAGTTGTTGCTGACGAAGTCAACAATCAAACTGATGCTTTACAAGAAGAAGAACCAAAAGAAGAGCCAAAAAAGTAACTAGCTCATTCTTTAAACCTTTTAAGTTTTTAAAACAAAACGAAAAACAAAAAGGTATAGACTCACCCTCGAAAGAGAGTGAGCAGGTAACTGAAGAGGATATTAAAGAACTTATATTGCAAAATAAAGTTCTAAAAGAGTTATTGAAAGATAAACTTTTAGAAGATGCAATTAAAGAATATTGCTCCAAGGTACCTGAAGACTGTGAGTAGATTACTCTTAATCATAACATTAGCATTTCCTCTGTTTTTAATGACAGAGGAAATTGTTATTAGTCCATCATACTTACCGGAAGGTAGAGTATTAGATCTTACTTATAATCCCCCACTAGATCCATATTACTGCGACAATAATCCTGAACTTTGTAAAAAGATAGCAAGTAGTGACGTTCCAATATTTGATATGACACCACGTGCCACTAATGGACAATGGATAGCATTTTGGACGTTTCAATTATTAGATGTTTACTCAACATCACGAGCATTAAAGTATGATTGTATAAAAGAAGTTAATCCACTTTTTACAGAAAATCCTAGTGATGCTAGACTAGTACTAACAAAAAGTTTTTTGTTGCTACCAGGCTTACTGTATGATGATTATTGGACAGAAGTAACACCTGAGGAATTAGACGACACTAATATGTTATATGCGGCAGTTGTAGGAAATAACTTCAGATTGTTACACAAAGCCAAACAGGAATGCAATAAAATACGATAAATATCGATATGAAATGGTTATATAGCGGGTACGCAGTAGCAGTATCAATTGTACTATTACTCGCACTAAGGGTAGTGGACCCTACGCCATTACAAAGTTTACGTGGTCAAGTTTTTGACAGTTACCAACAATTAGATGAAATAGTACAAAGTGATGACGTTGTACTAATTAATATTGGCGAAAAAAGTTTAGCAAAATACGGACAATATCCTTTTCCTAGACAATACTATGCTCAAATGGTAGTTGATCTTGCTATGAAAAATAGTGGTGTTGTAGGATGGACTATTATGTTTCCTGAGAAAGATAGATTTCAGGGAGATGATAGTTTTGCTAGTATCCTTAATCAAAACTTAGTAAACGTACCTGGTGCTAGAAAAAATCCTGTAAACTATAATGTATTAAGCCAAACGCCAAGTGTTAAAGGTATAAAGTCAACAGGTCCACATATAGGTACAGGTACAATAGGCCCAGTACCTGCAAAAGATTATTTACTTACCTGGCCTAACTTAGTAACAAATGTTCCTATGCTAGAAGTAGTAAGTAATGGTAAAGGTGTTTTGGCATCAGCACCACAACCAGATAACCAAACCAGAACATATCCATTGGCAATTACTGTGGGCGATAAAATATATCCTAGTTTTGCTGTGGAAATGTTAAGAGTAAAAACAGGTAAACCCAGTTACATAATTAAAACAAGTGAGATAGGAATACAGGAAGTTGCGGTTCCGCCCTTTGACCCCATAGTAACACAACCAAACGGAACTGCATATATAAGATTTAATAATGAATTTACTGAAATAGAATATGAAGGTGCAGAAAGCATACCTGATTTAGCAGGTAAGTTTGTAATAGTAGGTGTTACAGCAGAAGGCATTGCAAATCCTGTACCTACACCTAGAGGAAACTTATATCCTCAACATATACAAGCTCATATGCTACAGAACTTTATAGATGGTAGTAACATAACAAGAAGTCAATTGAGTGCTATCATAGAGCTTCTAGTAGGGTTACTGACTATGGTTCTTGTTGCTTTAGCAGTATATAGATTACCTTTGCTTTTAACAGCACCTATGGCTTTAGCAATACTAGGCGGTATAGCATATTATAGTATACACAAATATACAAGTAGTTTGGTATTATTAGATGCAACATTTCCTGTACTTGCAGGATTTTTAGTATTCACACAGGCGGCATTTAACAACTTCTATAAACAATTTAAATTACGTGAACAAATTAAGAAACAATTCGAACATTACCTTGCTCCGGCAATGGTTAAAAAGTTACAAAAAGATCCAAGTCTACTTAAATTAGGTGGCGATACAAAAACAATGACTTATTTGTTCTCAGATATAAGAGGTTTCACCCCTATTTCAGAACAGTTTAAAACAGATCCACAAGGTTTAGGTAAACTTATAAACAGATATATGACGCCTATGACAGATCTTGTAATGCAAAAAGAAGGAACAATAGACAAATATATAGGTGATGCCTTAATGGCAATTTGGGGAGCACCACTTGATATAGAAAACCATGCTCAGTTGGCAATAGAAACAGCACAGGAAATGGAAACAGAATTAGCAAAGTTAAATAAAGAATTAAAAGCAGATGGCTTAATGGAATTGGGTGTTGGTATAGGCATAAACACAGGTGATGCAGTTGTAGGTAACATGGGAAGTAATCAACGATTCGATTATACTGTATTAGGCGATAGTGTAAACTTAGCGGCTAGATTAGAAGCACAAACAAAAGAATATGGAGTGTTCTTTATGTTTACTGAGCATACACTAAAACAAATAAAATCACCTGAAAATTTAGTTACGTTAGATAAAATTGCTGTAAAAGGTCAAACTGCACCAGTTACAATTTATACTATTTTAAAAGACCATAAAGAAGCAAGAACTGTAAATAGAATGGTAGATGCATATCAAAACAGAGAATGGAGTACAGTAGCACATCAAATAGAAATAATGAATCAACATAATTGGAATCCTGTTTTAACAGAATTATATGCAGAACGTATAAAACAACCAATGCCCAAAGGCGATTGGGACGGAGTTATGCGTAAAACAACCAAGTGATAAATAATAATATGGCACAGGATAACATACAGCAAAAAGAAGAAGAAGTTTTAATTAAAGTTAGTCTATGGGCTAAGATAAAACATTGGTGGCGTACACTTATAAGAGAAGAGTGGGAAATCACTGTTTTCTTTCCTGGTGATCTTAAAATATTACCAGATGGAACAACAATACAAAAAGATGCGCCTAAGACATATCGTGCTAAAAAAATTAAAAAAATAACAACCAAACATATTATCTTTACAGATTTATTAGGCGTAAAACACGAAATTAAAGTAGTTAATCCTGTTGGCTATGATGTAAGAAAGATTTATTAATTATTCGTCTGGGGTCCAGTTCTTTAATCCTCTAAAAAACATATAGTAATGTCTAAAATCCTTTAGTTGTTGTTTGGCATGAAATAATTCCAAAGGAACACCATCACCGTGTTCTAACATTGGAAAATAATATCTTTTAATTATACTTTCTAATTTTCTCACATCTTTTGCTAGTGCATCAAGTATTATATTGTTATATTCTAAATCTGTAACTAAATCTACTAACCAATAATGGAAAGGATGTTCCGGATTAAATCTTCTTATTACTTCTCTAGTTTGATAATATATCGCTCTTATAGGATTCATACCTGGTCTGTACAGATTCATTATTTCTTTAAACTTAAAACTTTCATGTTCTGTAGCCTTATGATTCAAAAATCTAGCATAATCATTCTTCATTGCCTTTTTAAGTGATTCGAAATTTCCCCCAATATTCTGATGATACTGTTTTAAAAGTCTATCAAATATTTTTTGATATTTTGCCGATAACTTACTATAATATACATCTTGAATTTCCTGTAATTCAATGGTACCTTCTAAAAATGTATGTGGAATTGTTTTAGTTCGTTGGAACTTATCAAGTTCTGTGGTTATCCGCAAAACAACAAAATCGATAATTTCGCCTTTGCTCATACATATATTTATTCAGAATGTATTTTTAATATAGTGTGTAGTTTTTCTGTGCCTTTATTGTAAGACAATGTAACTTTAGCACCGTTGTGTAAGGGCTTGGGCCATTGTCCGATATTTACCCAGGCATATCCGGCACTTTCGCCATTTAATTTAGGTGGCATAAATTCCTCATCTACTATATATACAAAACTGTAATAGTAAAAGTTTTTATCTTTGCTTTGGTATACGTCTAAAGGATTTAATTTTTGTAATTCTGGAACGAATCCTATTTCTTCATCAAGTTCTCGTTGTATACATTCGTAAGGAGTTTCACCTTTTTCAATTATACCTCCCCAAAATCCCCAGGTATGATTGAATCGTTTGTTGCCTTCTCTAAGTTGCAACATACATCTTCCTGTGTCTTTGGCAAGGAATAAAACCCCCGCCGCTGTTATGTTCATTATAAACTAAGTCTCCAAAATCCTGGATTGTATTCTCCTTCATAACTACTTATCCAGGCTTTGCCTGTCCATTTATATTGTTTGGTTGTAAACGTATTGTTTATATAATGTATATCACTACCACTGGCACTAGCATCAAATACTACAGTCCAAGCAGAACCGTTGTATTGTATAATATCGTTTTCTCCGGCATCTACGTCCCAATTGGTATATCCTGATTTTGTAATTTCTTCTGTAATTAAGTATCTTTGCCCGTTAGTAGCGGCCGCTAGGGTACCGTCTCCAGGGTAATTCGCTCTAGGATCTATAATTTTATCCACAGCAGAAAGTGTATTAGTAGGTAATGTATCGGTATCTAAATTAAAAATTAATGAAGCATCATTAGTTGGATTTTTAGTTACTGTACCATATACTAAATTTAAAAGGTTATCTGAATCTCCACTTATATTTAATTTTAATAAACTTGTTGATCTTATTTCTCCAAATTGTTCTATAATATTAGCCCATTTTACTTCAGTACCATCTTGTTCTACTAATGTGGCACTAGAACCCACTACTTGTACCTTATAATCACCTGGTGTGGTAACAATTTCAAATGTGTCATCTATACTACCAAAAAAGTCTGCATAATCCTGACTATATCCTAGTTCTGAAATATCAGATACAGAATGCACATTATTAATAATTTCTTGTATAATTGTCTGCCTTTTAACTTTAGCAGGAGGTGATATCCAAATAGGTAAAGCAAATGTTAAAGTTGAGATGTCTAAATTTTCATCTACACCTGCAGGAATACCTCTACTACTCCAAGCGATGTCTGTAAGTTCCACTTCAAAAACACTTGTCCAATCTAAGGGATTACTATTAGACTGTAATTGTATACTTGGATTAAATAAAACAAATATTTGTTCTAATACCTGTAATTTAGTGTCAGTATTAGTAGTCCAAAGATCTACATTAACTGTCAAATTATATGGAACAGGCATATACCTCTGTGTAGAATATAAGTTACCTTGCTCTGAAGAATAAGTATTTGTTTCCTTATCATACTCTCTTTCTGCTATTTGATTTGTATCCACAAAGAAAGGTTCTGCTATTCTATCTCTTGCTGGTTGTATACTTTGTATTGTAACACTAATAAAAGGAGCACTATTAATAACATTTTCTGAATTATTACGCAATATATTTGCTACCATTCTACTAGCATCACCATATCTTGCTGGAACACGATTATACTTTACTCCATCTTGTGTATATTCTCTTACTTTGAAGTTAGAAAATATTCTAATAACTTGAAGTAGATAACGTTTTATCTGTTCGTCGTACCAGTAATCTAAATTTTTACCCGCCATTAGTTATCTGTCCTAGGCTTAATAACCTTACTTAAATTTGTTTTTTCATTTGCTTTAGTACCGTCACTTTCATTTGTAATGTTATCGTTATTGATAAACGTAGCAAGTATTCTATTTGCCGCCGACCAGGCTTTTCTGCCGTCTGTACCAACATTTAACCAACGTGTTCCAGATTTTTTAAATAGTCTATTCGGACTAAAATCTGTTCTTAAGAAATAATCACCGTCGCTTGTACCACTTGTAGGGAATGTTTCTCCACTACCAACTAGACTAAGACCATTTATAGGTGTTCCATCAGCACCACCAAAGTCTATACTTGGCTTATCAGGAACTGTTTCATCAAAATATAAATGTGTTGTATTTCTATATTGTGGATCAAAAGGTACATCTTTTTCTGCTTGTTCTAAAAGTTTATCATTTATATTAATATCATTTGCGTATGTACTAATTAGATTTCTTAAATCTTCTTCCTCTTCACCAGTACCAAGTATATCTCTGTACTCTTGTGAATCTGTTATAGGACCTAATTTTACTCTCCAAAGATGTGGCCACCAACGTGGGTCATACCCTTCTGCAGGTCTACTAGCATCAGTAACTACATAATATCTGTTTATTGCTTCATCACTACCTAGTAACAAGTCGTCTCTTAAATGAGGTAATTCTAATACATCACCTGCCATTAATTTTCTGCCAACTGCTTCTACCATGCTTTCTATATGGAAATTCATAAACAACGTATCGTTGGCTAAAAACATACCAAATTGTGTTAGGTCAAAGGCATCATTATCGCCTATATTATATTGACCACGTAGTTCGTAAATATCTTTATCATATTTTCTATCTCTATTTTCTAAAAATAGTAAGTCTTGTATAAAAACCTCTGTATCATTTGCCGCACTACTAGGTCTTGTAGGGTCTCCTTCGTCTGGAGTTGTATGTACCCCTAAGTATTTGTGTATATGTACACCGGTACCACCGGCATAAAGGTGTTCTCCGACAATTCTATCAGTGAAATTGTAGTCATTTGTTTTGACTGGGTTCCATAAACTTAATTTAGGCATACTACTATTTATCGTTTTGTAAATCCTGTATTTATTTCACATGCTTTGACACATGTAATGCAGTATTTTTCTTTAGTTTCTAAGTTTCCTTTTATACCTTTTTCTAATGTACTACTTAAGAAATGACTTTCTAAAATATTTTGTACTGAATTACTTTCACTGGGTATTAAATTTTGACGATTGCCTATTAAAGATGTCATTTGCTCATCTCCCATATTTAAAGAACTAGCAATATAACAACAAGGAAGTAAAGCACCGTCACTGTCTATATATAAATTTGCAGTAGTACCTTCACTTATTTTACAATTTATTCTAGATACATTTTCTAATTCTTGTATAAAATCTTTAATATTATATTTGCCCGGTTTGTAATTTTTATTAGGAATAATTTTAGGATCTTTTATTTTTCGACCATTTGTATATTCTGTATTAGGAAAAATTGAATATGCAAATGTACCGTCAACATTGTGCACCGGCATTGTTTCTATGGTTTTATCAGTTTCTTTAAATCCATATGGTGTTTTAATATGTAATTTTATTTTATATCTTTTACATAATATGCGTAGTTCATCTACCTGGTGTTCATTATGTCTAAATTTTAAAAAACTTGCATTTGTTTTTGCTCCTGTTTTATTGTATGCTAACATATTCCCCCAGACTTTTTTCCATTTAACGTTTTTTCTGTAGATATGATTTGTGTCTTCTAAACCATCTATAGCAAATATACAGGTACAATTCTTTCCTTTAAATAAATTGCCTAATTTTTCAAACCATTTATTATTTCGTAAGCCTCCGTTAGTGTGCAATCGTATAATTGTGCTTTCATTACAAATTAATAAAAACTCTAAAATATCTAATAGTTCAGAGTTACTTACAGCATCTCCTTTGGTTCCACAGAAATCCCAATGGACGATATTAGAACAAAAATCGTTACCTAATTTATTTTTAAAAAAATCTAAACCCAGTTGTTGGTTTTTAATAATTGGATTTATTACTCCTCCTGCATGTGTTCTCACACAACTAGGACATTGAGCATTACATTTATCAGTTAATTCTACATGAACTCTTTTAATTGTATCTGTAAGGTATGCCATTTTAATATTTATCGTAAAAAAATTATGTATGTATATAACTCCGATAAATATTAAAACGGAAAGGTGGCTGAGAGGCTTAAAGCACTTCCCTGCTAAGGAAGAGTACGGGTAACTGTACCGAGGGTTCGAATCCCTCCCTTTCCGCCAGGAAAAATTATGAAAAATATTAATATATTTTATTTAGAAGATGGGTTTCAATTTAGTAAAGAAGCACTAGAACAGCACAAGTCATTAGGCTGGACTGGTCGTGAGCCTTTACCATTACATGTTTTAACACAAATAGAGTTAGAACAAAACTTTAATCCGTTTGACGAGTTATTTGATATTAATATTATTAATAATGGTGACGTAAGTAAATGTAATAAAGACGAAATAACTCTTGTGCCTATAGATACACAAAGTTTTCCTATTACTATAGAAAATCGTAAGTATTATGAGTTATCACATTTTGGTATTGAAATAGATAAAATTGTACAACAAATACTTTCTTTAAATTTACCTAATTTAACATTTTTATTTTATTCTAGCACTGAGCCATATTTCTATGATGCAAATATATATTTTGCAGAACTTGGGGCAAGTAATCCTCATATTAATATTGTTCTAAGTGGTTCAGGGGAAACAGAAGATTATTTTGGGCACTTCACAACACATACAAGTAGAATTTCTAACGTGCATAAAATACATAAACTTTGGTATTTTGATAGAGTTCATTATATGACATTTTTATCTGAGAACGAAGAGTTTAATAATGTACATATGGAAATAGATAGACCAAGGAATAATAGAGAAAAGTCATTATATAATATTGTGCCTAATAAATTTGTTTGTACATTAAGAAATTGCAGAGCTCATAGACTATTGTTTTCTACAATGCTAGAAAATAGTGCAATAGGTTTGGAAGATATTACATACGGAAGATTTTATAGTTTAAGACCAACTGATCTTATGAAAATTGCAAATAATCAAAATACAAAAGATGAATACCCATATCATATAGAATTAATATCAACAAGTTTAAATCAATTATTACACAAAGAAAAATTAGAAGACAGTTTTATAAAACAAATGATGAATAATCTTATGAGTCGTCCTCATATAATAGATATGAAAAATATAGATGATAGAGGCATACCAGGCCATTGGTTATATGAAGATTGTGATATAGTAATTTCCCCTGGCGGAGAACCATATGGATATGGATATGTAGATGAAAAGCAATTTATACCAATGGTATTTAAAAAACCTTATATAACTTTTGGATGTAAAGGTATATATGAGGAATTAAAAAATATAGATTTTAAAACATATGATGACTGCTGGCCTGTAAATTTTAATGAAGCAGATACATTATATGAAAGAGTAAAAGGTTTCTTTACAGTATTTGAATATATAAGAAATCTAAGTCCTGCAAAGTATCAAGAACTATTAGAACAAACAAAAGAGAGTGTTAATTTCAATTATAACCATTTAGTTGAAGGAAAATTTAGAAGAAAAAGTAATGAAAACTTTTTTAAGGAGTTGAACGATGCCTGCAGTTAGAGGAGCAAGACCGGTTAGGAATAAAGAGATACAGGATTTTCATTGGCACTTAGATAGTAATGATTTGAAGAATGTAACACTTTTGGAATATGAAAAAGTCTGGAGAGAATGGATAAACTATTCAAATACCAAATCTTTAAGAGGTTTAGAAAAATTTACTCATGTAGATTACACTCAAGGAACTAGTCAAACGTTTGATCAGTTTATTTTAAGACATAGTAAGGATAGAGAAATAATTGTTTTAAATGGAGATTTTCAATATCATGCCTGTCTAGGTAAACATGTACAATTTCAAAACTTACATTCCCCACATCATTTGGAAAGTATATTACAAGGTCCAGGTCTACATGCATTATTAATCAGTGCGCCTTTTAGTGATTTTGGATCTATACATCCTGACTTTGAACACATAATGAAAGTCTGTAATGTTATGGACATACCTGTATGTTTGGATTTAGCATATTGGGGAATAGCAAAACATGTACATATAGATTTAAATGATTTTCCTGCTATTAAAGAAGTTACATGTAGTTTAAGTAAGCCATTTTTCACTCTGGAAAATCACAGAGTAGGCGTACGATTTACAAAAGATTATGTAGATGACGGTGTTAGTATGCTTAATGAAGTAAAAATGCAAAATAATTATAGTATGGCATTAGGTGTAGAATATATGCGAAACTTTTCTCCTGATTATAATTGGGAAAAATACAGAGACTTATATGAAACAATTTGTCAAAACGAAGATTTAGTTTGGACTGATACAATGATATTTGGATTAGGAGATGATATCAGGCATTCAGAATTTAACAGAGGCGTAACTGGTAACTATAGAGTCTGTATTTCAGACTGGTTAGGTGATTGTTAAATAAATAGTAGCATATTATAACTATACTTAGGAGACACACAAATGATAGTTAATTCTCACAACGATTGGGACCCATTGGAAGAGATCATCGTTGGACATGCCCACCACAGCAGAATAGCAACTGATATTTCAGCAAGAAGTTTCAGTTATGCAAATTTCCCAAAAGAAGACGTAGAAAAATTAGAAGGCACTTACCCACAATGGGTAATTGACGAAGCCAATGAAGATGCAGACGGACTTGCAAAAGCATTAGAAGATTTAGGTGTTATTGTACACCGTCCTAAAATTATAGATTGGGACAAAAAGAATTACGATATAGGTCAAGGCTGGAACACAAAAGGCTGGTACAGTTGGTGTCCCAGAGACTTGATACTGCCATTAGGTGATATGCTTATTGAAACACCTACTCCTGTAAGAGCAAGATATTTTGAAACAAGATTATATGAAGACATAATGTACGAAGCATTTGAAGATGGTGCATTATGGTTTTCTGCACCTAAACCAAAACTACATGACGACATGTACACTTTTGAAGACATTGAAAACAAACCAACATTATTGAATCATGAGATATGTTTTGATGCACCTAATATTGTTAGAGTTGGCAGAGACTTATTATATCAAGTCAGTAACTCAGGAAACATGAAAGGTTATAAATGGCTAAAAAGATTATTAGAGCCAATGGGTTACAAATTACATTACAGTGAACTCTATAGTTTTGCACATTTTGATAGCACTATTGTTCCACTAAGACCTGGACTAGTTCTAATGAACAGTTCAAGAGTAACACCAGATAACTGCCCTGAAATGTTTGCAAAGTGGGATAAGATTTGGTTTGATGACTGTGTTGTACAAGGAAGTAAATTAGCAGATGAAGGTTACATGCCACCTTGTTCACCATACATTGGTATGAACTTATTAAGTGTAGATGAGAATACAGTAGTATTAGACTCAGCACAAGAGCCTCTGATGAGGGAACTTGACAAGTACGGTATAGATAGTGTACCTGTACAGTTCCGTCACTCTATGACGCTCTCTGGCGGTATACATTGTGCTACTTTAGATCTTAGACGTAGAGGAACTTTAGAGAGTTATTGTGATTAAATATGGTAAGATAGATAATTTCGGTATCACACATAATCAGATGAGTCAATTGAACTTTGAAGATTACTTCCAATGTTATCAACAAACACCTGCTGTAGAAAAATATTATACAAAACATAATAGCAGTATATGGCAGATGTTTGAAACCTCACCACAATGGGTACATGACTTAGCCAAAAAAATACCACAAGATTTTGATCATCATGTTGTTAGTGTTATTAATATAGAACCTGGACAAACAATTCCACATCATGTTGATAAACATTTTAAACTTAAACAAGAACACGGTGAAGGCGAAAGTCATCGTTATTTGATATTTTTAGAAGATTGGAAACGTGGGCACTATTACGAAGTACACGATCAACCTTTTGTTAAATGGAAAGCAGGAGAATGGGTAAAGTTTGGTATAGATGATTGGCATATAGCAGGTAATATGGGAGAGGAGCCTTTTTATTCAGCACAAATAACGGTACTTAAGAATGTTTAAAGGACATAAAGATATTTCATTTGTAACAGATGAAATGATTTATAGAATAAAATTTACTGAACATACTAATACAGTTTATAGTGCCGGTTTTTGGGATAGAATTGGCGTAGCAGTTCCTGATTATCCTCATGACTCACCTTGGGTATATCAAGTATTTGAGAGTGATTGTGATTATTGGGTACATGAAGTAAAGCATTTATTTGATGATGTTCTAAAATATAGTGTAGCAACAGTAAACTGTATTAAACCTGGTAGATTTATAGCACCACATACTGATACACTTTTTAAAATAAAAGAACGTGTAAAACAGGAAAAATTAAACATAAAAGGATTGGAGCCTGTAAGAATAAATTTATTTTTACAGGATAGATTAATGGGGCATTATTTTGAAATGGAAAACGAATGTTGGATAGATTATAAAAAAGGTGATTTTACAGTAATAAAACCTAATGCAGAGCATCATGTCGCTAATTTAGGATATCAAAATAGATATACATTACAAGTTACAGGATTTGCAGAAAAAGGTGTCTTCTAATAAAACTGTAATTGTAACTCTTACTAGGACAGGTTCCACCTTTTTAAATTTAAAATTAGCAAAAGAAAACAAATTATATTCTTTTGGCGAAATACTAAATCACAGTACAAACGTATTTGATAAAAGATTTGAAAACAAATTTAATGTAGATATAAGCAATCTTAATACAAAATTAAAAAACAATTATATTTTCAATACCTGGAATAAATTAAATAATAGTGTATGTAGAATTATACCTGATCAAACAAAAGACGAATTATTAGTAGAAAAATATTTACAATGTGCTGATAAAATTATATATCATTATAGAAAAGATATTACATCACAAATTTATAGTACTATAATTGCAAATAAAACAAAGCAGTATTCTTCAGATAGAGAACCCTATGATAAAGAAATATCACTGTTAGAATTTACAGAAATGTCCAAAAAAATACAAAATAGATACTTAAACATTATAGATCTATGTAAAAAATATCCAGGAAAGATTAGTTGTTTAGAAGACTATGATCAAAAGCCTTTTGTTAAAAGTTATCTTTTTGAGAAAAAGTTTACATATGATCTTATAAATATAGATAGCAAATTTAAAAAAATACAGGAACACACATGAGAATATTCATAACAGGAGCAGACGGTTTTATAGGCCAACACATGGTTGAAAGACTAAAAGACAAACATGAACTAGAATTTTTGAAAGAAGATTTAAGAGACCATGCTAAAGTAGGATTTCAAATTAAACAGTTTGACCCTGAAATAATTGTACATTTGGCGGCTAGAACAGAAGTACAAGATAGTTTTTATGAGCAAATTACTTTTAGTGAAGTAAATTATGTAGGCACAGTAAATCTCATTGAAATTGCCGCAACATTACCTAATTTAAAAAACTTTGTGTTTGCAAGTACAATGGAAGTATATGGCTGGCAACCTATTAGTGATTTAATTAGAGATGGCAAAGAGGAAGGTATTATTGCATTTAACGAAGCGACACCTCCAAATCCCAATGCCCCCTATGCCGTTGCAAAATATGGCTGTGAAAAGTATTTAGAATATGCTCATAGGAGTTACGGGTTACCATTTACTGCTATAAGGCAAACAAACGCATATGGCAGAAAGGATAATGACTTCTTTGTAACTGAACAAATAATTACACAAATGCTTAAAAATCCAAAAGAGATAAATTTAGGTTATGGTGAACCATACAGAAACTTTATCTATATAGATGATTTATTAGATGCCTGGGAAACAGTTATCACACATCCAGATGAATGTGCTGGAGAAATATTTTGTATAGGTCCTGACAATGCAATTAAAATAAAAGACTATGTAAAACTTATTGCAAATAAACTAGGCTGGGACGGCCATGTAAATTGGAATACAAAACCTCCTCGTCCAGGTGAAATTTATTTATTAAACAGTACTAACCATAAAATTACAAGCAGACTAGGATGGTTTCCTAAAGTAGAATTAAGCGAAGGTTTAGATAGAACTATTGCCGTTTGGAAGGATGTTCTAGAAAATAATATACCATATAATCAAGATAGAAGATTTTCTAAGGGAAAATAATGTTCAATGTAACATTAGTACAACCTAATTTTCAAACAGGTCCTAAACATTTAAACAGTTATTATCTTCCGTATAGTGTTGGTGCTTTATGGAGTTATCTAATACAACATCCTCAAATACAAGAAAATTATCAAGTAGATAATTGGATATTTAGGCGTGAAACATTACAAGATGTAGTGGATAGATGTAAAAATACACACATAGTTTTTATAAGTTTATATATTTGGAATAAAAATTATTGTCTTACACTAAGTAAAATTCTAAAAGAAACATATCCAAATATTAAAATAATCCTAGGTGGCCCTGAGCTACCACACAGAAATCCTAATTTTTTAAAAGATAATTCATATATAGATTCTATAGTTATCGGAGAAGGAGAATTAGCAGTATTACAGATACTGAATACATATTTAGAAAACAAGCCCTTAGAGCAAGTATATGAGTACGAGAGGATAAAGGATTTAAACTTACCTAGTCCTTATACATTAGGATTGTTTGATGATCTCTTACAACAATACCCAGATATAGAATGGGTACCAACATTAGAAACTGATAGAGGATGTCCTTATAGTTGTACATTTTGCGATTGGGGTAGTGCAACAGCAAGTAAAATGTATAAATTGTATGATGAAAGAATACTTGCAGATCTTGAATGGGTAGCAAAAAATAAACTTCCTTATCTTGCTCTTACGTCTAGTAATTTTGGGATCTTTAAAGACAGAGATTTAATGATTACTGATATGATTGTAAAAACAAATAAAGAATCAGGCTATCCTAAAGGTATAAGTGTTAGTTATGCAAAGAATAGCAATGATACAGTATTGGAAATTGTAAAAAGATTTATAGATGTAAATATACAAACAGGAATAACACTAAGTTTACAAACAACAACAGATGAAGTTTTAGAAAATATTAAACGTAAAAATATGAAAATTAATTCTATAGAAGATATTATACAATCTGCTAGAGATAAAAATGTACCAGCATTAACAGAATTAATTTTAGGAATGCCAGGTGAAACTGTGAACACATGGCTTAATACTATAGAAGATATTTTAATACATAAAATTGAAACATTAGATGTATTTTTCTTACAATTACTTATAAACTCACCTATGTATGTCACACAAATACAAGAATATGATTTAAAGACATTTGAAGGATATGATTTCTTTTATGGAGTACAAAATGAAAATTTTGAATATGATAAACAACATAAAATATCTGAGTCCATAGAAGTTATTAAGAGCACAAATACAATTTCTGAAAAAGAAATGGAAGATGTTGCAATTTTTACAGCATTTATTTTAGGGTTCCATATGTTTGGTATTTCAAATATAATATCAACATACCTTTATGAAAAACAAGGAAAATCTTATTTAGAGTTTTATAGAGAATTGTACGACTTTATTATTGATAAAGATTCTAATTTAAAATCTTGGCTTAAACAAATGAAAAAAGGATTACAAGATTGGAAAAAAACAGGATATATGGAAACTAAAATAGACGGTATCTTTGTAGAGGGTTGGAAATTTTTCCATTCTGTTATGCCAATGATACAATCTAATAATTTGGAATCTTATTACATAAATCTTGTAAAAGAATTTTCTGAACAATTTACAACACAAGATATTTTAAATGATTATGTTAAAATATCAAATTTACAAATTAAACAATTTGGGTCATATATCTATGATCCTGTGCATGTTGAAGTCAAAAGCAACCTTTTTCCCGCAAATTTAATTATTTCTGATAGATACGGAGACTACTTGGATGAAAAAGAGGAACATTTAGATATGTTGTTTTTTGGAAGACGAAGAGGATGGCATCTTAATAAAATAAGTCTTGACAAATAAATAAAGTTCTGTTAGACTAAATTTTTTGTAAGGAGTATTATGGAGATTTATTTTATATTTGGCATCTTTATTATGGCCAACTCATACTTTATGTATAAAGCAGGCCAAAGGGAAGGCAGATTTGAAGGAATGTTGTCTCTCACTCAGTTTTTCCGCACCAAGGGAGTATTGAAAGATAAAAGTAAAATAGTAGGATTTAAAAATTGGCCTATGGCAATACAAATGCTGTATACTGATCCTAGAGAAGAACTATTTGAGGACTAAACACATACATGGCAAGAAGAAAAGCAAAGACAAGAAGTATATACGTTACTAAAGAACCAGAATGGAAAACCTTAATGATGCTTACAGATCCTGCAGAGCAGGAAAATGCATTTAGAGGTTGTGAATATTTTGTAAGAACAGAAATACCACGTAAAAAAATTATAGAAGCCTGTAAAAAATGGATCAGAGATGCATCAGGCTGGGACAAAGAAGAGATAAAGGTAATTTTAGCAAATCCTGATTGGTCTTTTAGTGCGGCAGGACTGTCCTGTTATGTTTGGTCAAGACTAGGCTACATGCCAGAAAGTATAGCATCTCATTATCACGAAAAAAGAAAAGAAGAATGGATAGCACGTGGTAAAAAAGAACTAGCAGAAAAGAAAGAAAAGGCCAAAGAAAATCCTAAAAAAGTTATAAGCATACAAGAAAGAATGAAACAGCAAGTAAATGATCTTTGTGCTGAATGGGAACACCAATTAGATCTTCTAGTAGAAGGTGATTACAATTTAAAAGATTTTGATCCATATAAAAATATGCTAGTTCATCAACCTGAAATAAAAGCCGCTCATGCAAAAATTATAAAAGATGATTTTGAGCCAGCATACCAAGAAGCATTAGAGGTAAAAGAATGGATTGACCCTGATATAAAAGAAGGGTATGCTCATCTAACAGCAACACAACGTAAGCAATATTTAGAGTTTTATGAAAAGATCAATACTGCTTGTGATACAATTATAGAAACTAAAAAGACAACTAGAAAGGCTCGTAAGCCTAGGGCTAGAAGTAAAGAAAGTATTATTAAAAAATTAAAATTCCAAATTAATGATAGTGAATTAGGTATAGCAAGTATTCATCCTACAGAGATTGTTCATGCTAATGAGTTATGGGTTTATAATACTAAAACAAGAAAGTTAGGTGTTTACCATGCTAAAAATAAAGATCCAAGGGGTATGGGCAGAGACGGCTTGATGGTAAAAGGAACAACTATACAGGACTTTTGTGAAGATTCTAGTTTGCAAAAAACACTTAGAAAACCCAAAGAACAAATATCAAATTGGACTGGCAAAGCAAAAACTAAATTTGCTAAAGCATTTGATGAATTAACCACTACAGGCATAAAGATGAACGGTAGAATGAACGATAACACAATCATACTACAGGCGTTTTAATTGAAAATTAGATAAATAGTACTATGCCAGTAGATCAAATAGGATATAATAATAGGGAAGAACTTGTAAGCGAGTTACAATTACGTCTGGCAGACGGTATTGTGGACGTTGAACTAGATAGAGCACATTATGATGTGGCTATAGACAAGTCACTTGCTTTGTATAGACAACTAAGTTCAGGTGCTGTAGAAGAAAGTGCCCTGTTTTTAACAACACAAGAAGGTGTAACGGAGTACACATTGCCAGATGAGGTAATGGAAGTACGTAGATTATACAGAAAAGGTGTTGGGACTAACAGTGGTGGCGGTACAAATTTTGATCCTTTTGATGTGGCATTCAATAATATGTACTTGTTACAAGCAGGACAAATGGGTGGACTAGCAGTTTTTGATGCCTTTAGTCAATACAAAGAAGTCTTAGGCAGAGTATTTGGTAGTGAATACAATTTTCTTTGGAATAGGAATACCAAGCAACTTAAAATTTTAAGAAATGTAAGACACGAAGAAGAAATTGCTGTAGGCATTTATAATTTCATACCAGAAAGTATCTTGTTAAAAGACGTATATGCCGCGAATTGGTTAGCCGCTTATGCTCTTGCTCAGTCTAAAATGATGTTAGGTGAAGCAAGAAGTAAATATGCTAGTGGACTTCCTGGAGCAGGTGGAGCCATACAGTTAAATGGTGATGCATTGAAACAAGAAGCAATATCAGAAATGGATAAAAGTAGAGAATCTTTATTCCAAAAAGAAGAGGGAAATTCCCCACTAGGATTTGTGATAGGATAAAATGTTAATAGGAGTAACCGGTTTTATAGGCAGTGGCAAGGATACAGTTGCCAATATGTTTGTAGAACGTGGATGTGCTCATGATAGTTTTGCCTCCCCTTTAAAAGACGTATGTTCAAGTATTTTTGGTTGGGATAGATCTATGCTTGAAGGCGATACTGTAGAAAGTAGAGAATTCAGAGAAACGCCTGATATGTTTTGGACTAAAAAATTATGTGTACCAAATTTTACCCCAAGATTAGCATTACAATTAATGGGTACAGAAGTCTTAAGAAATACTTTCGATCAAGATATTTGGCTTAACAGTTTAGAATATCGTATTAGAAAACAAACAAAAAACGTATCTTGTACTGTTATAAGTGATGCCCGTTTTAGAAACGAATTAGATTTAATTAAAAACATGGGCGGAGTTATAATTTGGGTTCAACGTGGAGAACTTCCTGAATGGTTTGAGACAGCAAAAACGGCACACGAAAATGTTGTAAGTAGAAAAATAATGACAACCAAATATAGAGACGTACACGAAAGTGAATGGAACTGGGCAGGTTACCCTGTTGATTACATTATAGATAATAACGGTACACTTGAAGATCTAGCCAAACAAGTAGAAGCCATCAGAGATTGGAAAACTGGTGAATTTAAACAAACACTAAAATTAGTATAATACCACATAATACCACCGAAATTTCGTAAATACGCCAAAATATTGTATTCTGATAAATACATGTAAGAAATATTTCTTAAGGAGAACAATATGGCAACTTTAGTAAGTCCTGGTGTAAGTGTAACGACTACAGACGAAAGTTTTTACGCCCCCGCCGGTGCCGGTTCAGTCCCTTTGATTGTTATTGCAACAGCACAGGACAAAACAGCACCTGACGGTAGTGGTACAGCCGCTTTCACAACATCAGCAAACGCAAATAAACTTAAATTGATTACAAGTCAAAGAGAGTTATTACAGAACTATGGTAACCCAACATTCAAATCAAGTGGTTCTACGCCTTTACATGGTGATGAGCAAAATGAATATGGTTTACTTTCAGCCTATAGTTTCTTGGGCATAGCCAATAGAGCATACGTTTTAAGAGCAGATGTAGATTTAGGTGATTTATCATCAAGTGCAACAGCACCTACAAATAATCCTGCTAACGGTTCTTATTGGTTAGATACATCCGCAACTAGTTGGGGTGTGTATGAATATGTTTCAAGTGCATGGGTAAAACAAACAGTTAAACAAACATCAGCATCTGATATAGATACAGATGGTGTAACACCTAAAACAAGTTTTGGACAAGACGGTGAATATTGTGTTGTTTATTTAACAACTTCAGGTGGAACACAACCTAAAATAAGTTTCTTCCAGAAACTAAGTGGTACATGGCATAACATTGGTTCTTCAGCATGGTCAAGTGCTGTTAGTGGATCAGCAGGTGACTTCCAATTTGCAAGTCATTTAGCAATACCAAGTACAAAATCAGGTGGTGGAGCCTTAACAGCAGGTGATGTACATATCAGAACAACATCAGCAAACAACGGTTCAAATCTTGTAGTAAAATTGTATAGTTCAACAACTGGACAATTTACAACAGAATCAATAGTTATAGACTCTAAATCAGATTCAGTATACACAAATACTTATAGTAATCCAGTAGTTGGTGATCTATGGGCAAATACTGAAGGAGAAGACGGCATAGCAAACATTACTTTACAAAGACATAATGGTGAATCCACATTATCAGTAGCAAGTTCATCAGCATTATCTACAACAGATGTTTCAGGACACGGTTCAGATGTTTCATTTAATTTAACAATAAATGAAGGCACAACTATTCCTGTTACTTTTTCAACAGGTGGTGCAACAGCAACAGTTGATAATTTGGTAACTGATATCCAATCAGCATTATCAAGTGCTAATGCAGTAACAACTTTTGCTAACACTATTTCTGTATCAAATGTAGGTGACAAAATTACATTTACAACTAGTACAGGTAAAGATATTAAGTTAGCAGATGGTGATGTTTCAGGTTTTGGAACATCAAATCTTAACATTACTGCTGGTACATACAGTAACTTTAAAAATCTAAGTTTCACTGCAAGTGCAACAACACTAACAGGTGCGGCTACAGAAGGTGATCTTTGGTATGATAATAATGTTTCTAATACAAACATAGATATCTTATATCAAAATGCTGGTACATGGGCAACTTATTCTAATGATGTACAATTTGCCGCAAGTGCACCAACTAAACAATCAGATGGTACAAGTTCTTTATCAACTGGTGATTTATGGATCGACAGTAGTGATTTAGAAAACTTCCCTAAAATTTATAAATGGAGTGCCGCAGGTGCTTGGGTATTAGTAGATAATACAGATCAAGTAACTAGCGATGGTATTTTATTTGCAGACTTTAGAGCAAGTAGTGCCGGAAGTTTAATATCAACTGCAAACGGATTGCCTAATCCTGCACTATACCCAAGTGGTATGTTAGCATGGAACAAGATGGCTTCTGTTGGTAATGTTAAAAAATATGATGCAACAAACGGATTATGGAAAGATCATAGTGGAAACAAAAACGATGGTTCACCTTACATGATGCGTAAAGCTCAAAGACAAGTAGTTGTTACTGCACTTCAAAGTGCCATTACAGCAAGTTCAGAAATCAGAAATGAAACAAATAGATTTAATCTAATTGCATGTCCTGGTTATGCAGAACTTTTGGATGAGATGATTACTTTAAGTACAGATAGAAAAAATACTGCATTTGTTATTGGTGATGCACCATTAAGATTAGCGGCTGATTCTACAAGTACGGCGGCTTGGGCAAACAATACAGCAGTTGCAGATGTAAATGGCGAAGACGGACTTGTTAGTTCATCACCATATGCGGCTGTATACTACCCACATGGTTTAGCAACAAACTTAGACGGCACAAATGTTATGGTTCCAGCAAGTTATATGGCTTTAAGAACTATTGCATTTAACGACCAAGTGGCTTTCCCATGGTTTGCACCAGCAGGATTCCAAAGAGGATTAGTAAACAACGTTTCAAGTGTTGGATATTTAGATTCAGCAACAAGTGAATTTGAAGCGGTTGCATTAAGTGAAGGACAAAGAGACAGTCTTTACAGTAACAAAGTTAATCCAATTGGGAACTTCCCAGGAAGAGGTATCGCTATATTTGGGCAGAAGACTTTGAATCCTAATGCAAGTGCATTAGATAGAGTCAATGTTGCACGTTTAGTGGTTTATATTAGAGAAAGACTTGATGATATCGTTAAGCCATTCTTGTTTGAACCAAATGACGAAGTAACAAGAGCAAATGCCAAAACTGTAGTAGACAGATTCCTTGGACAATTAGTTGCACAAAGAGGTTTATTTGACTTTATCACAGTTTGTGATACTACAAATAACACAGCGGCTAGAATAGATAACAATCAATTGTATATAGATGTAGCAATACAACCTGTTAAAGCAGTTGAATTTATTTATATTCCAATTAGAATCCAAAATACATTGGGCTCAACAGCATAAGTTTAACAACTTAAACATTTAAAGGGCGGTTTTACTGCCCTTTTTTGTGTCATAATTAAAACTAGAGTTAATTAAATTGACCCAAAGATGATAAATATTCGTATAATTAGTTCATAAAGAACAAATGGAGTAAAAAATGGCAACATCATCAGCAACAACAGAAACCAAAAGTAAGTTTGGTGTACCTACAGGAACTGGTACTTCTGGCATCTTAATGCCTAAATTAAAGTATAGATTCCGTGTAAGTTTTCTAAACAACTTTGGTGGTTCAACTAATACTGTTTCACTAACACAGAATGTTCAAAGTGTTGTAAGACCTAAAATAAATTATGAGGAAGTAGTTATTGATAGTTACAACTCAAGAACTTATTTACAAGGTAAACATACTTGGGACCCAATTAGTGTAACAATTAGGGATGATATACAGAATAAGGTTGCTAAGTTGGTAGGTGCACAGGTACAAAGACAACTTAACCATTTCCAACAAACAACACCAGCCGCAGGTTCCGACTATAAATTTGATATGCAAATTGAAGTATTAGACGGTGTTAATGCAGGTGCTAGTGAAGTTTGGTTCTTAGAAGGGTGTTTCTTAACACAATCAGATTACAGTGAAGCAGATTATAGTTCTAACGAACAACAGACTGTTACTATGATGATACGTTATGATAACGCAACACACTTCCAAGGCGACAATGATGTTAATGGAAGAGTTGAAGCGGGTAATCCGTTCCCTGATGATAACACACTAGCAGAAAATAGCGGCGTTATAGTATAATAACGGAGTACTCTAGTGAAATATACACGTTTTACTGGTAAAAATACAGTAGACAATTTTTATGCTAGAGACTTTAGGAATAACTACAGATTTAGACCTGAAGTTAATCCTCCTAGACAGCAGTTCCAAGGATATGTTAATTTCATATTCAACAGGAATGTGTTACAGTTATTAGGAAATGAGAATCTAACATTTAAAACAAGTATGAGCAGTTTGGTAAGAACTGCTCAACTTCCTTCGGTAGAATTTAATATAGAAGAAAAAAACAATTTCAATAAGAAAAGAAATATTACTACTGGTGTTTCTTATAATCCTGTAGATATTACTGTTTTTGATACAGTAAATAATGAATGGTTAACCGTGTTAATGAAATATTTTGCATATCTACACATGGACCCTAGAAATAAAAATACGTTTGGTAATAGAGATATCAGTTTCTATACGCCTATGACAGAAGAACTTACACCAGGCTTTGGTGCTAAAGGAAACTTTAACAGTAACGAAGCAGGTATAAATTTACAAATTGATCAAAACTTTTTTGAACGTGTAGATTATATTTTGTATGCCGGCGGTAAAGGTGTTCAGTATAGTATAATGAAACCCATGATTAAATCATTTGCTCCAAAAAATATAGATTATGCTTCCAGTGACTTTATGGAATTCCAACTTCAATTGGTATATGAAAACTTTACTACATTCGATATTGTAAACTTTGATTTAGCAACTGTGGATTTAGATAGATTTGAAGATATAGGCGACTTTACTTTACCAGGCGAAGAAAATCTCAAACCTATATCACTTGAAACTGAAACAGACTTTGCGTTTCTTGGTAATAAATCAGGCAACAGTTTACCGGGTGTTGGTACAAGACCTAGATCTGCACAACCTCTACAAAGTCCAAGTGATCCTATAGGTGATTGGTTAGAAGATAATTTAGGTGATACTGTGGGCGGATTTTTAGGTGATGCTTTAGAAAGTGCTGTTGGAGTCAAACCAACATATGGTGATTGGAAACAAAAAGTAGAAAATGATCTCATTGATAGTGTAGTTAGTGGAATAGCAAATGCAGTAACTAGACCCTCAAAGGATAATGGAGACAGTTAATGAGTACATCTTTATACGAAACATTTGGCAGTGAAATAAATTACAAATTCACAGCAGGAAAATTAGAAGCATATCTAGAGAACGCCAGTGTTAAATTTCCTCTTCCGGAGGCAAGTTCTGAAATTCTTGCAGATTTGGCTAAAGTAAAGGAAGTTGCTATAGATCCTCAAAAATTAGATGTTATAAAAACAAAATTAGTTGCTATAGGTTTTGGTAAATCCAATGCTAATGCAATGGCAAAAGTTCTCATACAAATATCAAATGTACAAAATGTAGATCCAACTAGTTATTTTGATATGAATGCAGATGTTTTAAAATTAAGTGTAGATGCATTTGAAGCCATGAATGCTGTACGTCCAGCAGGTAATAAAGTTGACCTAAAAACTACAATAGATAATTCAAGAAGTAAAGTTGCTAAATTAATCAAGGCCTAATATGGGCAAATTCGCTACAGGAAAATATGAAGTAGTCAACAAACAAAAATTTGTTGGTAATAGAAATCCTACCTATAGAAGTAGTTGGGAATTAGCATTTATGCGTATGTGTGATAATCATCCTAATATTACAAAATGGGCTAGTGAAAATGTAAAGATTCCATATAGACATCCAGTATCAGGAAACTATACAAATTATGTGCCTGATTTTATGATACAATATGTAGATAAAAATGAAAATCCACATGTAGAATTAATAGAAATTAAACCTCGTAATCAGACAACAATGGAAAGTGCTAGATCACAGGGACAAAAACTTCAAACAGTAATAAATGCGGCTAAGTGGACAGCGGCACAAGAGTGGTGCAAACGTAAAGGCATACGATTTAAAGTAATCAACGAAGATCAAATATTTTCTAATAAGAAACCTCGTAAGGCGAAAAAAAGAATTTCTAAGCCTAGAATCAAATAAATAGTAATATGACTAAGAAACTAGAAGAAGAATTTAATCTGCCTCCTATTGAAGAAGTTACCCAACAGGAAACATTGCCTACTGTAGAAGAAACACAGGAGGTCATAGAGGAAGTAAAAGGCGCATTAAGTATTAGCGAAAAGATTAATTTAGCATTTAAAGAAGTAAAAGGTTTAGAAGATCACGAAGTTGAAATGAATGATATAGCCAAAAAGGCTATAGAAAGTTATGAGCAACTTATGAATCTAGGTATGAATGTAAGTGATATGGCGGCTGGTAAAGTATTTGCAGAAGCAAGTAATATGTTAAAAATTGCCTTAGATGCCAGTGATGCTAAAACAAAAGCAAAGTTACAGCAGATAGATTTAATGCTTAAGAAAGCAAGAATAGATAAGTTTGATAATAAAGGCAACGAAGCAGAGTCAGTTCAAGCAACAGTATTTGATAGAAACGAACTACTAAAAATTATTAATACTAAAGACTCATCCCCAGAGTAATTTAGTTTCCGGAAAACGTTCATTGCAAAAACTATATGTTTCTTTATATAGTTCTTTTAGTAAAAGATTTAATTCTTTAGATAATATTAACTCTTTTGTCTTTAATTTTGGTTCTATTTTTAAATATGTATCTTTATATTCTATACCTATAAAATTACAAAATTTAAAAAATTCTTTTTCTGTAAAGAAGGTTTCATATAATCCATAGAAAATGTTTTCAGATTCAAAAACATCTTCTATATTTTTTATAGTTTTTTGATAATTCTGCCTTTTAAATGTATGTTTCTTTTTTGATACATCTAAAATCCAAGATTCTAAACTAGTAATACCTTCCTTATCATATAAACTTCTGCCCCTGCTAATTAATCTTTGAATAGGATCTCTCATTACAAAAATTACTTTTAAATTGTAACCTGCTCCTTCTATAACATCTTTTGCTTCTTGTAATTGTTCTTTACTGCAGAGCCCGTATACAGGAGTAATATCACCGGTAATATGTTTACCTTCAACCAAAAGATTATCAAAATAATTTATATAATCTTCATGGTTCCATTCATGTTTCCCTTTTTCTTCACCATTCACATAAAACTTTAAAAAGTTAGGACGTCTTGATCTTTCTTTTATGTACCAATAATTATGTTCTTTTTTATTACCTATGTTTGCTTCTGGTACATTTTTCAGCAGTTTCCAAATCCAGGTTGTGCCTGATCGCTGAACGCCTAAACTAAGAACAAATGTTTTTTCCATAATACTAAAGATTACTCCCCATAGTAACTTAGACCAGTAACATTTTTTCAAATAAATTACTAGCACTTTTTTGAAAGTCTATTCCCTTATGTCTTCCGTCCCTTGCAAAGGTTACTGATTTTTCTCTCAAATTTTGTTGACCAATTGTAAAATCATATAAATCTATATTACTTTCTTTACAAATATTTTTCATTATAATTTTATTTTTTAATGCATTAAATTCTCCGTTAATAGGATTATTAAAATAATTTATTAAAAAAGGATCGGTATTTGTATAATCTGAATTAAACTCTTCTTCAGAAGATAGTCTAATATCTTTAATTCGTTTTTCAGTATTATTTGTAAATAATTCGAATCTGTTAGTTCCGCCCCATAAAACAAAAATTTTTTTAGGTTTAAGAACATCTATCCAACCTAATGCCAATCTTACACATGTATCTCTACTAGAGGCGCCTAATCCTAAATTGTAAACTTTCATTCCTATTTTTTCTTCAAGTAAAGAAGGCCACGTTTGCTCTATAGGCATTCCTGTACCAAATGTGTAACTGCTACCTAATGATAAACAACAATCTTCAGTATTATTGATGTTAAATTCGTGTGTTCTGAATCCATTACTATTAAATTTGTATGTAAGATCAATTTCTTTATTAACTATAGGTTCTGATTTTGTGAGACTATTTAACTCTTGGTTTTTATATGGTAAATATTTACTCCACTGTAATAACTTTTTATCTAACTCCATGCATATATTTAGCATAATAATTTTTGATGGGTATTTTTAAACTAAAATGATAAATAAGTATACTAACTGGAGTTATAATATGGAATTAAAGAATTATATAGCAGAATCATTTAAAAAAGAATATGCTTATAGAGTCAAACTTGCACACGACTGTGGTGCAGATCAAATGGATATGTTAGAAAAATGTTTAGCAAAATATAATTTTGTCAGTGCATCTCCATTTCAAAGAGCTCCAATTCAAGAAAATCCAGTGGAATTCCAAAGAGCAAAAAATGCCAATTTTACATCAGAAGTGTGTAGCACAGATGTAGTTTTAAAATACCCAGTTAACGAAAGAATTTTAGAAGTTTGGTTAGCAGTAAATTTAGGTATAGATCACGAAAGAGTTCTATGTTATGGTGTTAAAGAACCAAGACGTGTAGAAGCAGATATTCAAGCAGAAAGACTTACTAATGATCAAGACAGACAAGTAAGTGAAGAAGATGCTTTACTGAATGATGAAAGTATGGAACACTACGAAGCTCAACAAGATGGAATAGATGCAAAAGATTTTGGATTTGGTGAAGAATTTAACGAAGCATTTTTAAAAGAACTAGAAAAAATTAAAGCAGAAAAAGGTGCAGATTATTTCCGCAACTATCCTAGTAAAGACGAATTAATGGGTGATAATTTAAGACCTATGTATGATGCAATTACAGGAATGCCTAATATGGGTAGAGGTGCAGAACAGGCCAAACAAGTAGATAATATTGCACAACACGGTTCAAGAAGTAGATAATGAAAATAAATCATATTTTAAAAGAATACGAGTACGATCCAGCAGAGGATAGTAAGGCTGTCGATCAATACAACATGTTAAAAAGACAGGTTGGTGAGATGTATGCCGAAGCATTTTGGAGAATGTGGCGAAAAACTGCTAACGTAAATGCGGCTCTACGAATGACTCAAGAAGAATATGATAGAATGGTAAGATATGAATCTGTAGAAGAAGATACTGTAAATGAAAAAATGTATACAGTTGATGCACCTGGACAACCAACTCAAAAATTTAGAGATATTAGAGATGCTGATGTGAAAATATTCAAACTAATCAAAGGAGTTCATGATCCAAGAGCTAAAGGTGAATTTAAAGACCATCCGGCAGGGCCTATTAAGCCTGAAAATATTGTACTAAAATTAGATGGTGTAGAAGTACCCCACAAATATACTGGTAAAGAAAAACAACCAATTACAGGTCCTGTAATTAAAGAAGCAATGAGCGATGCATACGGTATTGTTAGTGCAGAACCTGAAGTAGAAGGTTCAGTAGAATTTAAACAACACAAGAATACTGATAAAGGTTCAGTAAGTATTGAAGCGGCAGGCGATACAATGCAGGATTTAGCAGATGTGCTTAAACTTGCAGGACTTACTTTACCAAAAGATATGCATAATGATCAAGAAGCATCAGCACATGATGATGAGCCAGAACAAGAAGATGTTTTATTATCACCTGATCACAAAGACGATGAAGAAAAATCTCCTTGTGATAGCCCAGATACAGACCCTTCATACGAAACAGATAAAGAAATCTTAATTAATTATATAAAAGATAAACTTAAAAAAAGCATTTCTTAACATCATTACCACATAAATACTATTATGGCAAGAGGAACAGCAGATACCAGTCTGGTCAAACAAGGCTATAGTAAAACCGCATATACACCAGATTCCCTACAAGATTTTAAGAATTGTGCAGATCCTGTGAACGGGCCTCTGTATTTTATGACAAATCATGTCAAAATTCAACATCCTACAAAAGGTGGTATAGACTTTGACCCTTTTACATATCAGTTAGACTTAATAGAAAACTACAATAATTACAGATACAGTATCAATATGCTGGGCAGACAGATGGGTAAAACCACTGTGGCGGCTGGATACTTGCTGTGGTATGCTATGTTTAAGCCTGACAGTACAATATTAGTTGCGGCTCATAAGGCGGCTGGTGCATTTGAAATTATGCAACGTATACGTTATGCATATGAAAGTGTACCTGATCATATAAGAGCAGGTGTTACAGAATATAACAAAGGCTCCATGGCATTTGATAATGGAAGTAGGATAGTTAGTGCAACTACCACTGAAAATACTGGTAGGGGTATGTCATTAACCTTAGTTTACTTAGACGAGTTTGCTTTTGTACCCCCACGTATTGCGGCTGAGTTTTGGACTGCATTATCTCCAACATTAGCAACAGGTGGTAAATGTATAATTACAAGTACACCAAACTCAGATGAGGACACATTTGCTAGTATATGGAATTCTGCAAATAAAATGTTTGATGAACATGGTAATGAGCAAGAAGTAGGTGTAAATGGATTTAAACCTTTATTAGCAAAATGGGACGAACATCCTGATAGAGATGCCAATTGGGCAATAGAAGAAAGAGGTAGAATAGGTACAGAACGTTTTAAACGTGAACACGAATGTGAATTTGTTATCTATGACGAAACACTCATCAATCAATTAAAACTATTAGAACTTACAGGTAAAGACCCAATAATGAAAATGGGTCATGTACGTTGGTTCAAGTATCCTAGTCCAGAACACATCTATGTGGTAACACTAGATCCAAGTACAGGAACAGGCGGCGATAATGCCGCTATACAGATTGTGGAACTTCCCTCTATGATACAGGTAGGCGAATGGTGCCATAATAAAACGCCTATAGAAGGGCAGATAAAGGTCATGTTAGAAGTAATGCATTTTATAAAGGAACAAGGTGCTCATACTATATATTGGACAGTTGAAAACAATGCAATTGGAGAGGCCGCACTTGTGGTAATCAGAGACACTGGAGAAGATGCTTTTCCTGGTGACTTTCTACACGAACCTAAAAGAATACAAGGTAAAACAGGTAGACGTGGCTTCCACACAACACATAAAGTTAAAGTGGAATCATGTATAAACATGAAAAGACTTATAGAAAACGATAAACTTATTATTAATAGTAAGGCTTGTTTATCAGAATTTAAAAATTTTGTTGCAAAGGGTAATAGTTTTGCGGCCAGACCAGGTGACTCAGATGACTTGGTAATGAGTATGATGATTGCTGTTAGAGTAATAGATTATGTAAGTACATTTGAAGATGAAGTATATGATGCAGTCAATAACAGTTTGGGTGTAGATTCGCTTTATTCTACTGGTGGCGACGATGATGACTACGATGATCCTATGCCAATTGGCATAATCTGATAAATACTTGTATGGCAACAAATTATAAAGATATTTCAGAAAAAATATTTAATTTATTAAAAGGACATGGATTGAATATAAGGTCTTTTAATAAAGAAGGTAAAATTGTAATTGATCCACAAGAGGGTACAAGATTTGTCTGTGATGAACCTAATGTTTTAGTTAGAGTAGATGACATGGAAAAAGAAATATCAATGCAAACCAGTGAAGATTTTGCAGATCATAATTTAAGAAATCTATTAAAAGAATTAGCACAAGATAGTTTATTATCTTTTGACTTTAGAGTATTTGACAAACAGTTAAAACCTAAAGGAGAAGAAATAGACGTTGCTCGTAGAAAAGAGATTGATATGAATGAAGAATTAAATATATTAAGACGCCTATCAGGCTTAGAAGAAAATACTAAAGATAAATGTACAGCATGTGACAAAGATATGTCAGATTGCAAATGTGAACTTTGTAAAGACTGTGATGCAAAAGGTTGTGAGCATTGTGATGATGGTAAAATTGTAACTGAAGAAACACTAAATGAAAATCCAGCATGGATGGCAGGTGCAAAAATTCTAGGACAAATTTTTAAACAAGGTGCAAAAAGACCTATAACAACAACTATTGCCGTTGATGCAGTAGATGGTGAATTAAATACCACACAAGGCGCAATTAATTGGCTAGGTAAAGCAGTTGGAAATGCCTTTACACCAGACTCCCTTAAAAAAGCAGGTCCTATTATAGCAAAATATGGTATACCAGCGGCAGGTGTACTGGCCGCAATATACGGTGGTAAAAAATTAGCAGATTATGTTGCAGGAAAAAGAGATCAAGGTTTGTCAGTATCACAAAATAATCAAACTTTAAATGCTAGTGTAGATTTAGAAGAAAAGAAAATAGTATCTTTCCAAACAAGTGTTGGCATGATGCCTGGATATAGTGATCACACTCCATTAAGTTTCCAAGATTATTATGATTGGGAAATGAAAACTTCAAAAGACAAACCAAAATCAAACATTGTAAGTCAAAGACACGGAATATATGTAAGTGATTTTAAAAAGTATGTATCTGAAGCACTAGGCAAAGATGGTAAAGCACCAGCAGTACCTTACAGCAAATCTACTGAAAAAGATTTAGCAGACAGAATGCTAAAAAGCAAAGGTCCTTCACAAAAACAAAAAGATATAGAAAAAGCATCTAAGGATGAAACACCGTATGACAAATACATGAGACATATGAAGGCAATTAAAAAACAACAGAATAAAGAAAGTGTTACTGAAGCAAGTTTAGGTAAAATGACTGGTAGCAGAAAGTCCAGTTATCAACCACTAGCAGACAATGTAAAAATAATTGTTAGACATAATAAAGAAGTAAACGAAGAAGTACGTGGTGCTAGAAGCAGAAACATCCACAGTATATTAATACAACGTGGAGAAGAGAAATTTAAGATGGCAGAAAACAATCTGTCAGCCGCAAGAGCAATGGCAAGACATTTACACAATGGTGGTGAAACTTATGATGAAATAGGTGAAGCAATTACAGAAATGTCAAGAGAGTTTAAAAAATTAAAAGAATTTGTAAATTATGTTAGAAAAGCAAATCTAGTAAATGAAACAAATGAAGAATTTGTAACTATGGCAATAGAAAACATTAATGATATTAAAACAAATTTAAAAAGATTAAGCGGCGTCAAGAGTTATTCAAACGCAGTAGAATCAGTATTAAATTATAATAATGTAGAAATACTACAAGATGATATAGATTTAGAAAGCAAATTTACAGAAACACATTTTGATGAAAAAGTTGCAAACGTTATGGATAGCCTAAAAGCAATGACGAGTAGAAAACAAAGTTTTGAAAATAAAATTGTTAAGGCTGTAGAATCAGAAACTTTTGCAAATATCAAAGATTTATTAAGTGAAAATGATATTGTTGATTTTGATACACCACATGGTAAACTTGGTTATCAAGTTAGCCAATTAGGTTACTCAGCAGAAGACAATACATTATCAAATTATTTACATAGCATTAGTAGTAAAATTAGTGCTGGTGGGCAACTTAACCAATTCGAATATGGTACTATTAAAAGTTGTTTACTAAGTGCAGGTCAGCACAATGTAAAAACTGCTCCTGTTGACGTTGAAGAGTCATATGAAGCATTTATTGACCAATTTGTAGAGTAATATAGTACTTTATAGATAAATAAATTTGTTGGTAAAATAATTTACCAATAGTTGTAAAAAGGTGTTGACTTTTTTACATCTTGGCATTATAATAGAAAAATAGTAATACCCTAAACACAGAAGGTATTACGAACATGGCAAATATAGGAGAAAATATCATGGCCTCATTAGCAGAAATAAGAGCAAAATTACAATCAATGGAAAGCAATTCCAAAGGTAATTCTCAAGCTCAAAGCGATAACGCAATATACCCATTTTGGAACATAGACGAAGGAACAAGTACCTTGTTAAGGTTCTTACCTGACTCTGATCCAAACAACACGTTCTTTTGGGTTGAACGACAAATGATCAGACTTACATTCCCTGGAGTTGTAGGTGGCGATCAAAAACCAACAACTGTACAAGTTCCTTGTATGGAAATGTTTGGTGAAAATTGTCCAGTATTAACTGAGGTACGTCCTTGGTTTAAAGATCCAAGTTTAGAAGACATGGGCAGAAAGTATTGGAAAAAAAGAAGTTACATCTTCCAAGGGTTTGTAAATGAAAATCCTTTAGATGAAACTGCACCAGAGAATCCAATTAGAAGATTTGTAATTGGTCCTCAAATATTTAACATAATCAAATCAGCACTTATGGACCCAGAAATGGAAAACCTCCCAACAGACTATGTTGCAGGTACTGATTTTAGATTATCCAAAACAACCAAAGGTCAATACGCAGACTATTCTACAAGTAAGTGGGCAAGAAAAGAAAGTGCTCTTACTGAAGAACAACTTGCGGCAATTGATACACATGGTTTGTATAACTTAAACGACTTCCTTCCTGCTAAACCAACAGCAGAAGGCGTACAAGCAATAGCAGAAATGTTCCAAGCAAGTGTAGATGGGGAATTATATGACCCAGCAAAATGGGGTAACTTTTTCAAACCCTATGGACTTGATACTGGAACAAAAACACAGGCAACTGTGGCTCCAGCTCAAAACGTACAAGCGACTACAACAGAGAGTGTGGCACCTGTAAGTGCTCCAGAACCTGTAGTAGCGGAAACGACTGCACCAGCGGTAGAGACTGCACCAGCACCAGTGGCTGAAACAGTAGCAACTGCTCCAGCAGAAGATACTGGTAAGAAATCAGCAGATGATATTCTTAACATGATCAGAAACAGACAGTCGTAAGGAGAAATCATGCAAAAACCATTTGACTTAACAAAGTTCAGAACCGGTTTAACTAAAAGCATTTCAGGTATTAGTGCTGGTTTCCATGACCCAAAGGATTGGATCAGCACTGGTAACAAAACACTTGACTACCTAATAAGTGGGGACTTCAATGGAGGTATCCCACTAGGTAAAGTTAGTGTGTTTGCAGGTGAATCAGGTTCTGGTAAATCGTTTATATGTTCTGGAAACATTGTAAAAAATGCACAAGATAAAGGATGTCAAGTAGTATTATTTGACTCTGAGAACGCATTAGATGAACAATGGTTACAGGCATTAGATGTTGATACGTCACCAGAAAAACTATTAAAAATCAGTGTTTCAATGATTGACGATGTTGCTAAAGCAATAAGTGAATTTATGAAAGATTATAAAAATAACTATGGAGATCTTCCTTACGAAGAAATGCCTAAGTTACTGTTTGTGATTGATAGTTTAGGTATGTTATTAACGCCTACAGATGTAACACAATTTGAAAAAGGTGATATGAAAGGTGATATGGGTAGAAAACCAAAGGCATTGGCGTCTTTAGTTAGAAACACAGTTAACCAAATAGCACCCTTTCCAATAGGTATTGTCGCAACAAACCATACTTATGCATCACAAGACATGTTTGACCCTGATGATAAAATATCAGGCGGACAAGGTTTTATATATGCAAGTAGTATTGTTGTAGCAATAAAGAAACTAAAATTAAAAGAAGATGCAGATGGAAACAAAGTATCTACAGTACAAGGTATAAGAGCCGCCTGTAAAGTTATGAAGTCCAGATACAGCAAACCTTTTGAAGGTGTGCAAATCAAGATTCCATATGAAACAGGAATGGACCCTTATAGTGGTATGTTAGAAATGTTAGAAGCAAAAGGCATTGTGGTTAAAGTCGGCAACAAACTTTCTTATGTATCACCAGTTACTGGTGAGGAAATCAAAGAGTTCAGAAAAGGCTGGACTGATGATAAACTTCAAGTAATTTTAGATGAATGGGGGCAAAATCCTATAGCACAAGAAGACGTGCCAGAAGATATTGAACCAGAAGTATTAGAACCAGAGATGGAGGAATATACAGATGAATCCTGAAACTGAATTACTTTATAATGTATGGGATAGTATTAAACCATATGTAGCAGTAAAAGAACGACTTCATGTTGCTGAAGAGATTGTAAGAGTGTTTGATGATCAATTAGATATATCAGAAGTAGAAGATGCACTTAATCAGTTTGATTCAGTGATGAAGGCGGCACTAATTAGTCATTTTGACTTCGGTTTAGAAGATGATGACGAAGAGGATTGGGATTAGTAAATGGCTACCCATTATAATAAAATTGTTCAAGACTTAGGTAATATAGTTCCGGCGATCGAATATTACGAAAAAGAATTGGAAGAAGCCAGATGGGAAGTCAAGATCAAAGGGAGTCTGGAGAAAGCCTCCGCCTCCCTACCCGGTCTGACAGAGTTTCGCTTCAATCAACTACAAGAGATTGAAGCAATACTCGAACATTTAAATATAGAACTTCGCAGAGAACGTTCTAAAATATTCAGAAAATATTTAGAAAACTATAATAGAACACTGAGTAGCAGAGATGCAGACAAATTTGTAGATGGTGAGCAAAGTGTGATAGACCTAACTCATCTAGTGAATCAATTTAGCCTTTTGCGTAATAAATACTTAGGTATAATGAAAGGATTAGATACAAAACAATGGCAGATTGGACACATTACAAGACTGAGAACTGCGGGAATGGAAGACATCGTTATAGAGTAGATCAGGTCACTTCTATTTTAGAAAAAGAATCTGATGCATTTCCGGTATATACCAGAATAAAAAATATATCTCATTTACTGGACGACAGTAAAGAATACTTGTATATCAATATGAGTATATATCCTTTAGAAAAAGATAATGGTTTGACTATGTTTAAAACAATACTCGAACCAATGATAAAGTCTGAAAACAAAGAGTGTGTGATCTTTGATTTTTCTTATGACCCTTTTGATCATACATACGAAATTGTTAGAAATTGGAATGTGGACAGAGAATATTTTACACTATTGAACAATTTTAAGAATATTTTTCATTGTAGAACAACAGAAAAATATCACAATCCTTTTATTTGGCAATACAAGGAAGGTGTACATGAAACCTTTGATAAAGAAAGAAAACATCTTGCTAGTTGCCTCAATGGTGTACCAAGAAAATCACGAGTCGATCTTTTTTATTCATTGAAAGTAACTAAAAATTTTAATAAAATGTTATATAGTATATATCCTACAAATAGGGGTACTACAGATAAAGAGGAAGATGCCAAATACTTAAAGTTATGTAATTCAGATTTAGATAGATCTATTGTAAAAAACTTTTTAGATCAATATGGTGAAACCGGATTTAATAATTTCCCAAATGATAATGGTTATGACAGGGGGTGTGATCACAGCATTAATCATTCAGCATATACTGATTGTGCCTTAAATGTAATCACTGAAACATCTCCAGATAACGCAGACTTTTTTACTGAAAAAACCTGGAAGCCAATTTATGCAAAACAATTTTTTGTAACATTTAATAGACCCTTTGCCATAAAAACTTTAAAAGATTTAGGCATAGATGTATTTGATGATATAATAGATCATTCCTATGATTTAGAAGAAGATTATGAAAAAAGATTAGATTTACTAGTTAAAGAAATAGACAGGTTGTTAGATGTAGATTTATTAGAAAAACATAAATTACATAGTAGAAGATTACAACATAATTTTGATCTTTTAACAAGTGAGGATTTTCTAAAATGAAATTAGATTTACATGGTAAAAGGCATCATGAGGTTGACATTTTAGTAGAAAATTTTATACTTATGAATCAAGAGAATATTCCATTAACAATTATTTGTGGGAATTCTCAACGAATGATAAACTTAGTATATGAAGTTATAGATAGAATAGGATGTAAAAATGTTGCAATGGACCAATATGGTGTAATAGTAATTAGAATAATTTGATGTTAGATAACAAAACTTTTACAGAAGAAAATTTTAAAGAATCCCAAATTGTATTTGGGCATGATGCAAAAATATTAAAAGCATTTAATTGTGATTTAGATACTTCTATGAATTTAGGAATATCCAGTTTGACTCCTAAAGATATAAAAACTCGTGTACAATATTTTAAACAAAATTATGGAATTAAAAATTTTTTGTTATCTAATACTGATGTTTATACTGGTGAGCAGAGCAATCATAGGTCAGAATTCGATCAACTGATGGAATATCTATCTAATTTGGATGCATTTTTTATTATACAAACATTAGGAATTAAAGATAAAAAAATTGCAGATAATATATACGAAATATCCTATCCATATATGTTTAATCTTAAGCATTCAGATATTATAAAAACTGAAAATAGAGAATATGGATTTAGTTTTTTAAATAATTATCCAAGATATTTTCGACTAGAACTAGGGTTTTATTTATGGAATGCAAATTTATTAGATGAGATTTTTTACACACAATCATTGCATGGACAAAAACCTATAATCAAAAATACATTTATTCCTGAAGACAAGTTTAATGAATTTGTACAAATACTTCCTAAACAATATGAAAAAGGAAAAAATATGGAACATGATCATACTTTAAATAATCCTGCTTTTAGTAATGCATACGCACACATTTATACTGAGTCAGAAATAGAAATGCCTGTTGTGACTGAAAAAACTTTTAAGCCTTTTCTGTCTGGACAAATACCTATTCCATTAGCCTGTAAGGGACATCTCAGATACCTTAAAAATTTAGGATTTCATACATTTGATGATTTATTAGGGCAAGAGTTTGATTTTTTAGATCCTTATTATAAAATGTTAAAGATCAAAGATTTAGTTAAAAAAGGTAAAGGATTTATTAAAGACTATTATCTAAGCAATTTAGATAAAATAGAACATAATAATAAGAATCTTATTCTAATGCAAGATCGTAAATTAAGTAATTTAATTAACAAATTTATCAATTAAAAAGGTTGACATATCCCCAAAATTTGCTATACTATATGTATATTAAATATTTAGGTAGGAGTAAATATGCAAACTTTAGTAATAAACACTCAATATAGAGAAAACTATGCGGCTCATGATGAGGGGTATAGACATGGTATTGATGAAGCACATTGGAAGTTTAAGGGTGGTAGCACTTATTTTGTTACTGACTTAACTGAAGCCAATGTCAACAGCATTGTTGCTAATGGCATTCCTACATTA